>JGI24695J34938_10000648_pt1 | contig 33249 bp, 32 predicted proteins | sample TergutCo191P3_FD_34938 | JGI IMG/M metagenome (IMG submission 34938)
GGACAGTTTATTGTCGCTGGAATTGTTCAGGATTCTACAATTTTCGGCTATTTTAAAGTATATATTTCCAGATTAAGCTTAAACCGTCTGTTACTTTTTGAGGATGATGATTGTTCTCTTATTGGTTTGTTTGAAAATTCTTCCGATTTGGAAAAAAACAGAAGTATTATTCATAATGCAATGTCTGGAAAAATTCAAACAGACCGGTTGGTTTACGACAGAGACGGAATGAACGACGTTTTAAAAGAGCCGTGGAAATGGGAAGGCACAAATCTAATGCTTTTTACGCTTCCTGTTTATTTATCGGAAATCGCCAGTTTAATGAACGCGATGGATTTATTATCGTATCTTTTATACGGAATGATGCTGATAATTATTTTAGTCAGCGCCTCTGTAACATACCGCCTTATTCTGCATGAGCGCACAAGAGAGATGGGAGTAATGAGAGCAATAGGTTTTTACGGCAGTGATTTAAGAATGGTTCTCTGGACAGAAATTACAATACTTGGAATTATTTCTATTATTGCAGGATTTATGCTGTCACTCTTATTCAGTTTTGCTTCTTCCTTTATTTCTTTTTCCTGGTTTCCAAGTTTTGAAATATTTTTAAGAAACGGAAAACTTACGGCTTTGTATTTACCAGGAACAGTTTTATTCAATATTGTTATAACATTACTGGTTTTAATAATTTCTGTTTTTATTCCGTCGATGCGCGCTTCAAATAAAAATCTTCCTTCTTTATTATCAGGGGAACCTTTATGAAAAAGCTGATTCTTTTTACGCTTCTTGGATTTTTTTCTTTCTCATTTCTTTGTGCTTCCGATCAGGAATTGCTTGTAAAAGTTGATTCGCTTGTCAGTTACATGAATAATGATTTTCAGGCAGAGTATGTAATAGTGCAGGATAAGCCGGGACAGTCACGTTCGACAACTGTTGCCGGTGTTTTTAGAAGAGATTCAAGAGAACAATATGTAATAATTATCATGGAACCTTTAATCAGTAAAGGGCAGGGTTATTTAAAGGAAAAAAATACCCTGTGGTTTTATGATCCGGAAAGCAGAAGATTTAATTCAACAAGCGCATCAAGCCGTTTTCAGAATACTAACGCGAGAAATTCGGATTTTACCCGTTCAACTTTGGCTCAGGATTATAAAGTAACAGCCGGTGAAAACGTTCGTTTAGGCCGTTTTAATTGCCGTTTATTAACATTGGAAGCTGTTACAAACGAAGTAACATATCCAAAAATGAAAATATGGATTAGCGAGGATGGTTTACTGCGTAAAAGCGAGGATTACAGTCTTTCCGGGCAGCTTTTGCGGACAACGGTAATTCCCGATTATTACAGCATTAACGGACTATATGTTCCAAAACAGATTTTGTTTGTAGATGAATTGCTCGGCGCTGTCGTTAACGGAGCTTTTGCAAATGAAAGAACGCAAATAATTATCAATAAACCGTCTTTCGCGAGAATTGCTGATTCTGTTTTTTCTCAGACCTTTTTAGAGAACATCAATCGATGAAAAAGCTTTTGGCATTTTTGATTCTTTTTTTATTTCCTCTTATGTTTCTTGCGGCGCAGGATGAAAATTATGAGATTGATTTAATAGATATGCCAAAAAGCGATCTGGATTCCATTTTTGATGAACCGTTAGTTGAAATTTCCGGAAAAGAGACTGAACAAAATCAGCAGGAAGCGCGAATACAGCAGGGTTCTATTATTTCTGATATCAGGAGAAAAGGCATAGAATTTGGATTTTCTTATTATGTACAGGGAGCTGTAAACCCTGGATGGGATGTTTTTCCGTGGGAATTAAAAGATGAAAATAAATTTTCATGGACATTCGGCGCGGAAATAGGCTCTCTGGTCAATATTAATGCGCAAATATCAGAAAATTTTCGCGTTAGAAGCGTAATTAAATACACAATACCTGGATTGAATTTAACCTTTGGAGATTTCTTTTTTGATTATAATTTTTTTGACAAAGTTTTTCTTCGTGCCGGAAAATACGAGCAAACATGGGGAGTTTCACCTAATTTTACTTTTACCAATCTTTTATCCCGTATTGCAGATGATGATTCCGTTTCTGTAAAAGGAACTTCATATATAGTAAAGTTTGATGTGCCTATAGGAATCGGCGGCTTGCAGGCGCTTGCGTTAACCAGAGCTAATTTAGCAGCCGCCGAATCCAATAAAATTCCTTACAGGAATTTTATTGGATTCGGCGGAAAATTAAATTTAGCTTTTAATTGGGCTGATTTTAATTTAGGAATATTTATCCAAAAATATATGCCAGTGCGATCGTTTTTGTCTGTAAAAACAAATATCTATGATACTGATATTTATAATGAATGGCTTATCAGTGTAAATGATGACGGCATTAATGGCTTTGCTTTTAATGTTGGTTTTATTAAAACTTTTCTTAACGACGCTATGTGGATAAACGGCGAGTATTTGTATAATGGAGAAGCATCAATAGAATATTACAAATCCAAATCCAATTTTAGTATTCAGGGAGCAATATCATTTCACAAGGGGCACAATTTCGCGTTTAATTTTTTATACAGACTCGGCGGAAAAATAAAACCGAATGTTTTTACTAATATTATATTTGCTCATCTGCCAAGTGGAGAAAATTCAATCAGTTTTATTCCGGGAGTAAGAATAACTCCATTGCCCGATTTGGATGTCTATTTGGCGCTTCCAATGGTTTTTGGCGATGACCTGGGATTTTTTAACAATATGGCATTTCTTAAAAACAAGCCTTTAAGTTTATTGCTTTTTGTTAATTTAAAAGGCAGTTATAATATAAGCCATTATAAATAATCTTTAGTTGCAGCAAAATTCTTTGTAATTAAAATTTGTTAATCTTACACTTCATCTCAGCGCCTATTGAGGATTAATTAAAAATTTTATATCATGAGTTTATGAATTTGAATATTAATAAAACGCTTTTACTAATAGTCGACGTGCAGAATGACTTCTGTCCTGGCGGAGCTTTGGCTGTAAATGACGGCGACGCTGTTGTCTCTCCGCTTAACGCACTAAGCCGCTCTCTTTACGAAAAAGGCGGACGTATTGCCGCTACTCAGGACTGGCATTGTAAGGGGCATATTTCTTTCGCTTCTTCGCACAACAGCAAAAACCCGGGCGAAATAATTGACACGCCTCTTGTAAAAGGGCAGGTTCTCTGGCCTGATCATTGCGTTCATGGCACAGAAGGAGCGGCTTTTCATTCAAGTCTGGATTTAAAACCTGTCTCTGTAATTATTAGAAAAGGTTTTAATCAGCCGCTCGACTCTTATTCCGCCTTTTTTGAAAANGACAGAAAAACACAAACAGGACTTGAAGGTTATCTTCGCTCTCTTGGAATTGAAAACGTAATAATGGGNGGCATAGCCACAGACTACTGCGTATTNTACAGCGCCATGGACTGTAAAAAGCTGGGCTTTAATACGATAATCGCGGAAGACGCAATCAGGGGAGTAGGCTTTCCGGAGAATTCGATAGAGAATGCTGTCAGTACAATGAAATCAAATGGGATAATTTTTTTAACTTCCGGTGAATTGCTTAAGCAGGGAATAGGGAGTGTTGTTTAAAATCGAATCGTGTTATTACAACGTTAAGAATTCAAATAACGCTCCACACTTTCTGCCATCTACTCCATATTAAAAAAATATGATATAATTATTTATTATGTTAACAACTAATAATACTGAAAACTCAGCACTGTTCACCGATTTTTATTCGCTCACAATGGCGCAAGGTTATTGGAAAAACAACCGGCAGGAGAAAGCTGTTTTTGAAATGTTTTTCAGGCAGCAGCCGTTTGGCGGCGGATACTCGATTTTTGCAGGTCTTGGGACTTTATTGGAAAAGTTATCAAACTTTTCTTTTTCGGATGATGACGCCGAATATTTAAGAAGCATAAAAATTTTTGATGACGGTTTTATTGATTACCTTAAAACATTTCATTTTAGCGGTTCTTTTTGGGCAATGGATGAAGGAACTGTTGTTTTTCCGCATGAGCCTTTGATCAGGGTTGAAGGAAATCTTGTTGAATGTCAGTTAATCGAAGGTTTGATTTTAAATATTGTTAATTTTCAAAGTTTAATAGCTACCAAAGCATGCCGCGTATGGCTTGCGGCAGGAAAAGGAAATGTGATGGAGTTCGGTCTTCGGCGCGCACAGGGACCGGACGGCGCAATTTCGGCTTCCCGCGCGGCTTTTATCGGCGGCGCTTCAGGGACAAGCAATACACTCGCAGGAAAAATTTTCGGTCTCCCTGTAATGGGAACGATGGCTCACGCATGGGTGATGTCGTTTAACAGTGAAGAAGAAGCCTTTGACGCTTACGCGTCAATTTATCCTGACAGGGCTATTTTTTTAATTGACACTTACGACACTTTAAAATCCGGAATACAAAACGCGATAAAGTCCGGCAAAAAGCTGGAAGCTACCGGAAAAAATTTCGGAGTGCGGCTTGATTCAGGAGACATTCATTATCTTTCTGTAGAAGTAAGAAAGCATCTTGACAAGGCAGGTTTAAAAAACGCGTTTATAACTGTCTCCAATGATTTGGACGAGCATATTATCGAAACATTGGTAAAAGAAGGAGCGCCCATTGACAGCTGGGGCGTAGGCACAAGACTTGTTACCGGCGGAAGCGCGGCTTCATTTACAGGAGTTTATAAACTTGCCGCCATTAAAGGGAAAGGCGAAATTGTGCCTGTTATGAAATTGTCAGATAACATGGAAAAAACAACTAACCCTGATGTTAAGCAAGTCTGGCGTATTAAAGATGAAAACGGCTTTGCGGTCGCCGATGTTTTAAGCATAGATGACGGCTCTGATGAGCTAAAAGCCGGAGAGAGTTATCGTTTGTGGCACCATTCCGCCGATTACAGGCATTTTCAGCATACTATAGGCGGGAGCGCGCAGACAATGCTGAAAAAACGGATGGAAAACGGAAAACTCACAGGAGCGCTGCCGTCTCTTAATGATATTAAAAATAACGCAAAGGCAGATATTGAAATTTTCGATTCAAGTTACAAAAGGCTTTTAAATCCTCATATATACAAGGTATCGATCACTGATAAACTGCGCGCTTTAAAACTTGAGTTGATTCAAAAACATCTGGGGAAAACATTTTAATCAGCCAGGGGAACATTGCGGCAGCGGCGTTTTTAAACAGGGTTCGCCATTGCCACAATTTTATAAAACCGCTACAATATCAGCATGGTTCAAAATGAAAAATATTTTGAGAGCCATGACGGTACCAAACTTTACCTGTATCAATGGTCGCCTGAAGGTCAGACTCAACCTATNAAAGCGGTTCTGCACATTGTTCACGGCATGGCTGAGCACGCGTTTCGTTACAGCCGTCTTGCCGAAAAATTTACCGAAGCCGGAATTGAAGTATGGGCTGCGGATCAGCGGGGACACGGCAAGACTGCGAATATTGACATAAACCGTCCGGACAAAGGCGGAATTTTAGGGCACTGCGCGGATGTCGACAGCGTCGCATGCGTTACAGCGGATATACATAATATTAATGGTGAAATCCGCAAAACAAGAAAAGACGTTCCGCTATATTTACTTGGTCATTCATGGGGTTCTTTTATAGTTCAAAATTACATGGAATATTCTGATAATCTGAAAGTTGACGGTTTTATTTTATCGGGGACAAAAGGTCCCGGCGACTTAATGGTTAAGGCAGGCATACCTATCATGACAGTGATTGCCGCGCTTAAAGGTCAGCGTAAAGGCGCGAAGATTTCCAAATCACTTGCAGACGGTTCGTACAACAAATCATTCAGGCCTAACCGTACGGCGTTTGACTGGCTTAGCCGCGACGATGAAGAAGTTGATAAATATATCGCAGATCCTTTCTGCGGAAATCTTTGTTCTGCGGGATTTTACCGTGATCTTGCAAGGCTTTTGTATAATATACATCGTCCTGACGCGCTTGCAAGAATAAACAAGTCCCTGCCTGTTTATGTTTTTTCAGGAAGCGCGGATCCTGTCGGCGATATGGGAAAGAGTCCTACCAACCTTGTAAATATATACAGAAATTTGGGAATAAACGATTGTGAGTTTGTGCTGTATCCCGGCGCAAGACATGAAACATTAAATGAGACAAACCATGATGAGGTTATGGATAACCTTCTGTCATGGATTATTAAACGCAGTGAATGAGATATAGATATTCAGCCGATAAAGACGGTAACCTTGTTAAAAAAGCCACGATTTACACCTGTGATGAACACAGCATTAATTTTGCCGATGTTGACATCGAAGCTGTAAGCATAATCAAAAAATTAAAGAGCGCCGGTTTTGACTCATACATTGTCGGCGGTGCAGTGCGCGATTTAATTCTTGGAAAGAAACCTAAAGATTTTGATATAGTAAGCTCTGCAAGCCCTGCAAGAATTAAAAGAATTTTCCGCAGTTCAAGGATAATCGGAAGGCGTTTCCGCCTTGTTCATGTTTATGTTTCCGATAGAACATTTGAAGTCTCTACATTCCGTTCCCTGCGCGACGGGCACACAAGCAATACATTCGGTACGATAGATGAAGATGTTTTCCGCCGTGATTTCACAATGAACGCTTTGTATTACGATCCTGAACAGCAGATAGTCGTAGATTATATCGGCGGCATGGATGATATTAAAAAGAAACTTGTTAAACCGATTATCAATTTAAATGAAATTTTTTCTGACGATCCTGTAAGAATGATCCGCGCCGTAAAATACGCGGCGGCGACAGGTTTTTCTCTTCCGATGAATTTAAGAATGAAAATTTTAAACCAGTCAAATCTGCTTACGTCAATTTCACCTTCGCGCCTTACGGAAGAAATTTTTAAAATTGTCAATTCGGAAAAGGCTGGTCTTATTGTTGAGTTGCTGGATAAAATGGGGCTTTACGCTTTCCTTCAGCCGCAGGCGGCGCAGCTTATGCGTAAAAATCCTGATTTCAGGAAATGTTATCTGCAAACAATGACGCAGTTAAAGGGAGCGGAAAATCAGCGCGGACAGGCTATCAGCTCTCTGTTCCGCGACTATCTGGAAACTGCGGATGAATGGAAACCAGGACAAATTGAAAACTTTAAAGAGATATGCAAGACGGCGCGCGATTTTGTGCTGCCGATTAATCCTCCGCGTATTGATCTTGAATACGCTGTAAAAAAATTCCTCGCCTCAAAAGGCATAACAATTAAACGCCTGCATTTGTCCATTAAACCTAAACCGGCAGCCGAAGGCGAAGGGACAGTTCCCGCCAGAAAACGCAAACGCCGAAGGCGGAAAAAGAAAGTAAAGAGAGAGGAATAAAAGTCTTCATGCTGACTATTCAGTTACCTTATCTATAATTATGTTAATTTCTTCGATTAAAATGCCTGTATATCTTTCGATATTTTCGATGATATACTGCTGAAGTTCATGTATGTTTCCGCCGAGCTGAATTCCGTAAGGCACGTCGATTGTTATAACAAGGCGGTATCCCATTTCCGCGTCTTTTACAATTATTTTTTTTATTTTTATTGCTTGATCATATTCTTCCGCACAAAGCGTTACAAGCTGAATAAGAGCTGTTTCTGAAATTATCACCTTTCCGTGTTTTGAATATTCAGGTCTTACAAGCGATTTTTCATGCATTGTTGGCACAGGACCGATTCCTGTCGGAGGCTGATCTTTCGCCTTGTGCCGTTTAAAAATTCTTATGGCATCATAAAAAATGTTAGGATAATTTTTTTTAATTTCTACAGACGGAACAGGAATAACATGTTTGCCTTCAATGCGCCTTGTCCTTATGGCTTTATCTATTTCATCCTGAGAAGCGACATCATCTATTTTTATAATTTTTGAAATGGGCGGAAGCTGAAGGCGGGCTGCGATTTTATGCGCCATTTTTTCGGAAGTGCCCAGGATTAGAATACGTTTGAACTTTTCATTTTGCAGCCTGCGCGCGACTTCATCCCTGTGGGACTTTTCGTCAAAAAGAGCGACTTTTACCGCCGCAAGAAATGAATGTTCTTTTTTAGCTGAATGTCCTGCAAGAATACGATTGCCTTTTATTAAAAGACCGTCGTCGATAATAAACTCAATGCCGTATTTCTGCGCGATTAGTTTTGCATGAAAACTTTTGCCTGTTCCGCTTTCACCGACAAGTGCGACGATCTTTTTCCGTTTAAAAATAAACAGGAAGTCATTTAAGATCATCGCAAGTCGATTTTTTTATTTGTATCACCCGCCGTAGTTGCGAAGTTTTGTCAGTAATTGCCTTGCGCGTTCCTTAACCGGCGTAACATATCTTCCTTCCATTATGCGGATAAGAATTCGCGGAGCTTCAGGAGAAGTAATTCCGTTATTTCGTTCGGCAATTTTCTCAAAAGCGTCAATGGCGGAAATTGCGATTAAATCATTTGGATTTAACATATCAAAACGCTGCAATACCCACGTTATGTGATTTACAGTTTCTTCGTTATCGTTTCTTCCGATATCACCGAGTGATTTTATCGCTTCCTGAAGAACTAAAGGTTCATTATCATTCTGCAGAATATCAAGAAGAGTTTTTCTGGCTTCTTCAGTTTTAAGCTGTCCAAGATACCTTGCTGCCTGCCTTCTGATATCGGGGAAATTATTTATAATACGGTTGTTTTCCCTGATTACAGAACCTCTGCCTTCTCTTGCAAGATAATCAAGCGTCTGGCGAATTTCGTCATTTGTATTCGTTCCATCACGGGCTAAAACTTCGTGAATATAGTCCAGGGCTAATTGTTTTTGTTCTCTGGTGCTTGATCTTGCGGATTCCCTGATGATCATTAACTCTATCTGACTTCTCAAATAGGATTGTTCAACAGTCATCTGCGCAAAAACAGCTGATGCTGAAATCACAAGTATTGTTGTGAAAATGATAAAACGCTTTAATGAAAACATGATAATCTCCTTAATTTATTATTTTCCATGCATTATTTATTTTTTCCAGATTATACAAGATTTCCCGGGAATTCTCCCCTGTATTGCTGGTTCTAATTATAAAAGCTCTGACTTTAGCTGCGGTTACAAATTCAATGTCAACATTATTTATCTGGATTCTGTCAGGGTTTCTGGACGGTACAAAAACCTGTGTAAAATAATCATTTAAATTTCTTAGGACAATATTCTGTCTTTTCATAAGCGGTTCATCTGAAATCTCTTTAAGCTTTTCCGCTGATGAATATTCATTGATGTATTCCTGGGATAAAGTATCTCTCCACGCGGTATAATTTCTGGTTCTGATTATTTGATTTAATCTGTCGATAAATTGCTGAACCTCTTCTTTTGTTGTTGTATATTGCGCCTGAGTTACTCTTCTTGGATCAAAAACTTCTGTCTGCTGATTTGTGCTTGTTACAACAGGATTTTGTGTTGTTTGAGTAGTTTGCCGGGCTGTGTCTGTTGTTTTGCAGGAAACCAGTATTAATACTGCCGCAAATATTGATAAATAAATTTTTAATTTACTCATAAAATCTACTATATACTAATTTAGATAAAATGTCAACTTTTTTGCTGTAAGGAGCCGTGAATTAGGAATTTTAAGGAGTATTTGAAAATATTCTTTGCACTTCACGCTCCTGTTTTTGGAAAAAATAATAATTTTCTCTCTTCTAGGTTGATAAACATGTTGCTTTTTCTCCTGTTTTTCTGTACGATTATCAAATGTTAAAAGCGGCTTTTCCCGGGTCTTTTGACCCTCCCACTTCCGGGCATATCAATATAATAAAACGCGCAGCCTCTATTTTTGAAGAATTAATTGTGGTTGTAGCTGAAAACAGACAGAAAAAGTACCTTTTTTCAGCAGAAGAGCGCGCTTCGATGATTTGTGAGCTTGTTAAAGACTTCAAAAATGTATCTGTGACTGTCTGCGACTGTCTGATTGTAGATTTTTTAAAGAAAAATGAGGTTAAATTGCTCGTTCGCGGAGTGCGCGGACTTGAGGATTTTTCCTATGAATTTGAGCTTTCTATGATGAACAAAACCCTTGATCCGGATATTGAAACGATTTTTATGACAACAGATCCCGAATATTTTGTAATTCGCTCCTCATCAATTAAAGAATTGGCTTCTTTTAACGGGAATTTGCACGGAATGGTGCCTCCGCTGGTTGCCAAAGCTTTAAAAGGAAAGTATATTGTTAATGAATGATGGCAATGTTAATAAATAATTATTTGACAATATTTTTAAAAATGTCTTGACAAAAAATATTGATTCTGTTAGAATGTTAAATTAAGTTAGAGAGGTTAGATTATGGCAGTACCCAGAGGTAAAACTTCAAAAGCCAGGACGAGCCGTCGGCAGTCCATCAATATGAAACTTACCGCGCCCACAATGATAAATTGCAGTACTTGCGGCAATAAGGTTCTTCTGCATCGGGTTTGTCCTAAATGCGGATTCTACCGGGGTAAGCAGGTAATTGTACCCTAGGATTTGGGGTAGTAATTAAAAGAATGTTAAGGGGAAAGAAATGGACGAATTGTTTGAGAAAATGAAAAAACTCATCGCAGAAAAACTTGAAGTCGATGAGGGCAAAATCACAATGGAAGCGTCATTCCGTCAGGATCTCGGCGCTGACAGTCTTGACACCTATGAGCTGGTCTATGCTATCGAGGAAGAAATGGGCATCAATATTCCCGATGAAAAAGCCAATGAATTTGAGACAGTAAAGGACGCTTACGAATTTATTAAATCCCAGCAAAAGTAAAAACGTTCTCAGCACAGAAAGAAAAAATAAACTGGCGGCTTTTCAAAAAGCCGCTGGTTTAAAATTTAAAAATATCGATCTATTAAATCTTTCTTTTATGCATCGGTCTCTTTCCAACGAAACAGGAATTAAGTCAAATAACGAACGTCTCGAATTTTTGGGCGATTCGATTCTTGGAGCGGTATGCGCAACTTTGCTGTATCAAAGTTATATGGAAAAAACGGAAGGCGATCTTGCAAAGATAAAAGCCGTTGTTGTCTCGGAGGATATACTTTCGGGGATCGCGTTAAATCTTCAGATTGATAAAATGCTGCTTCTGGGCAAGGGTGAAGACATGTCCGGCGGCAGAACCAAAAAAGCGATTCTTGCCGATGCAATGGAAGCGCTAATTGGCGCTCTGTATCTCGACAGCGGATACAAACCAGCTTTTGATTTTGTCAGCCGCTGCCTTAAACCAGAAATTAATAAAGTTACTGGCGATGATTATCACAAGGATTATAAATCGCTCTTACAGGAACACTGCCAGCGTGAATACCGCTGTTATCCCGATTATATAATGGTAAAACGCACAGGTCCTGAACATGACCGCGTTTTCTGGATGGAAGTCCGCATAAAAGGAGAAGTCCGCGGCTCCGGAAGCGGGCGCAACAAAAAAAGCGCAGAGCAGGAAGCGGCGAAGGCTGCATGGGCATNTATTNGTAAATAAGTAACTGCCAAAGCGGCTATATTAAATTCTTTCTTTGTAAATCCTCAGCGCAATTTCCAGCAGTCTCTCTTTAGTATTCTGCGCTGGATCGTCTAAGACAGTTTCCAGGAGTTCTTTCAAAATTGTTCCCATTATTTTACCGCATGGGATGCCGGAAGCCATTAGATCATTTCCGCTGACTGCAAGGTCTTTAATCGTAAAAGCTCGGCTGCTTTCCAAAACTTTATTTACTCTGTCTATAAGTTTTACAAGGGAGCGATAATCAGGCTCCCTGCCCGAAAAGCCGTAGATGTCAGCGCGGCGCAGGCGGTAAATATCTTCAAGATTGACTTCGCCGACACGGGCGATAAATCTGCGTACAGCGGCGTCTGTCCAGTCGTCGGTATACAGGAACATGTGCGTATTTATAAGATGGCAGGTCTTGTCAATTATTATATTCGAGTAACGCAGACGGTTTAAAATTTCACGGCACAAGGCAGATGAAACTTCTTCGTGGCGGTAAAATGTATATACGCCTGTTTCATCAATATCGCGCACTTTTGGTTTTCCGATATCGTGAAAAAGAGAGGCAAGACGCACTTCGTGAGAGTAGCCTTTTGCCGCGGCGTAATCGCAAACGTGAAGAGAATGATCAAGAACATCAAATTCATGAAAACCTTTTTGTTCAATTCCGCGGCAGGAAGAAAGCTCGCTTAAAAAAAGCCGCATCAGTCCTGTTTGTTCCATCAGGCGAAAACCAATTGATGGAACAGGAGAGAAAAGTATTTTTTCAATCTCATCGCGTACACGTTCCCATGAGACTTTTTCGCAGACTGAAAGCGCGCCGCCGATCGCCTCAAAAGTGTTTTTCTCAATTTTAAAACCGAGCTGAGATGCAAAGCGGACGGCGCGTAACGGGCGCAGACCGTCTTCATTAAAACGTTCGCCAGCCTCTCCGGCGCAGCGGATTATTTTTGCCTTGATGTCCTTTGCTCCTGCGAACGGATCAACAATTTTACCGCCGGGAAGATGCAAAGCGATGGCGTTCATCGTAAAGTCGCGGCGCGAAAGATCTTCCTCAATATCGGAGGTAAAAGAAACCTGATCCGGTCTTCGTCCGTCGGAGTAATCAGAGTCGATTCTGAATGTTGTAATTTCCGCGCTTTGTTTTTTATAAAATACAGTAACAGTCCCGTGTTTAATGCCTGTAGGAATAACTCTTCCTCCGGCGCGTTTTACAATCGCTGTTACTTCATCAGGCAGCGCGTTTGTAGCCAAATCCCAGTCATGTATTTTTTGTCCGCGAAGCATATCTCTTACAGCTCCGCCTACAAGATAAATTTCTTTTCCGTTATTGTTAAAAATAGAGGCAATTTCCTTTATAACAGGATCGATATTCGCTCTCAATTGAAAATCCTTTAGTTAATAAGTATAATACATTTGTTCTGAAATTAAATCTCTGCATCTGAGCGGAAAATAAAGGAAATAATTTGTTAGGTATAATTTTTACAGGCGGTGAAGGACCTAAAGCGCAGATCATCAAACGCATAATCGAATCTGCGAAAAAGGACGCAGTTATTATCGCGGCGGATTCTGGATTTGACGCGGCTCTGGATGCCGGAATAAAACCTGACTGGGTTATCGGTGATATGGACTCTGTAAAAAACCAGCTTGATCTTGCTTCTTTGCCGCCGCAGTGCGTTATACGCCATGAACGCGATAAGGATTTTACAGATACAGAGCTTGCTTTCCTTCTTGCAAAAGAAAAAGGCGCAGATGAAATATGGATAATAGGCGGCGGCGGCGGCAGAATAGATCACCTTTTTGGAATCCGCTCCTTATTTGAAAGAGAGAATTTTCCCCGGCGCTGGATAACCTCCTCGGAGGATATTTATTGTATTGAAGGAGAAAATAGACAGTGGACAACGGAAAGCGGAGCGATTGTTTCGGTGTTTCCGGCCGGAGAAGGATCGTGGGAGGCAGAGAGCATCGGATTAAAATGGGCGCTTAACAGCGTTTCATGGAATCGCGGTTTTTTTGGTTTGAGTAATGTAGCTGTTGATGAGGTGTTTTCGATAAAAGCCAAAAAGGGGCGTTTCATGGTAATATTGATCAACGAACTGCGTGATATGGAAGATAAAGATATCGAAGCGGCTCTGATTCGTTAATCAAATTTTGGAGGATACAATGTCAGCAGTGATAATGGACGGGAAAGCGCTTGGGCAAAAAATACGTGAGAGAGTGAGAGAGCGGGCTTCGGTCTTAAAAGAAAAAGGTATAATTCCCTGTCTGGCTGTTGTGCTTGCCGGTGATAACAGCGCAAGTCTTTCTTATGTTAAGTCCAAGGAAAAAGCTCTTGCAGAAGCCGGAATGGAAAGCCTGGATATTAGGCTGTCTGAATCTATAACTGAAGATCATCTTGTATCAATTATCGCGGATTTAAATATTGATAAAAAAGTGCACGGTATTTTAGTTCAATTGCCGTTGCCCAGACATATCAACGAAGAAAAAATAATCGCTTCTGTCGCGCCGGAAAAAGACGTTGATTGTTTTCATCCGCTTTCAGTCGGAAGTATGATCCTGGAAAGACCAGGATTTCTGCCGTGTACTCCGAACGGCGTCCTTGCGCTGTTACGTGAATATAATGTTCCTGTTTCCGGCTCTCATGTCGTTGTAGCGGGCAGATCAAACATTGTCGGCAAGCCGCTTTCGTCTTTATTAATCCGCCGCGAATATAACGCGACTGTAACTCTTTGCCACACAGGAACAAAAGACCTGACCTGTCATACGCTGCAGGCGGACATTTTAATTGCGGCAGCCGGGAAACCTTGCATGATAAAACCTGAAATGATCAAGGATGGAGCCGCGGTTATAGATGTAGGCATTAACCGCGTACCAGACATTTCTTCAAAAAAAGGATATTATATATGCGGCGATGTTGATCCTGCTGTCGCGCAAAAGGCTTCCTTTTTTACGCCTGTTCCGGGCGGCGTCGGACCGATGACTATTGCCATGCTTCTGCAAAATGTAATCGAAGCCGCCGCCGGTAAGGGAGGAGATTGATGACAAACGAACCTGAATGGAGAGATGCAAATCCGGCATCAGAAAATATGCCTAACAGGGGCAGGTCTGCGATTATTTTAATTGCAGGCGGCGTAGCTCTTGGCGTTCTGGCTATCGTTGGTATGCGGGTAAAACCAGTAGGGCTTGCAGTCGGTGTTTTTACTTTTGTTTCCGGTCTTACGATGCTGGTTCGAAAGAGACAATTCTTTTATAAACCCGGTCTTATTGTTGCAGGCTGCGGATTTTTGCTGCTGCTTGCCAATCCGCGCTTTGGAGTTGTCGCCGCATTTGCCAGCTTCTTTGTAATTGTTGTTGCGGTAGGTCTTGTTGTTTTTGGATTATTCAAAGCTATTAAATTGGCATGGGAACTTGGAAAACTTTCTTAAATTAAAATACAGGAGAATAATATGGGTGATATTATGAAGAGGAGTGAAATTCCTTCAGCATCAAGTTTAGCAAAGTGCGGCGTAGCCGCAGTAGGTTATACCGCCGCAGGAATTTTTATTAGCATATTAAATGCCATTTCCGGTGCAGGTTTCAGTTTAATTGGTATTGTTGCGGGCGGCATTGTTTTTCTTATAGGACTTGGATCATTTTTTTCAAAGGATCCTGCGGATAAAAAAGCCGGATTTATAATTACAGCCGCGGGTATTTTAACGGTTATTTCCAAAACAGGTATTCCTTTATTGGCTGGCGCTTCCCGTACTCTCCTTGTAGTCAGTGCTGTGGGACTTTTGGCGCTTGGCGTATGGAACGCGATTAAATTTTTCAGGGGTCTTAAAAAAAGATCATAAAGAGATAATGAAATACCACTTTGAAACATACGGCTGCCAGATGAACAGCGCCGAGTCTGCTGCTCTGGCTCTTGTATGTAAAGAACGCGGGTGGATTGAAACTGAAGACAATAGCTGCGCCGATCTGGTGCTTCTCAATACCTGTTCTGTGCGGCTCACCGCGGAGAAACGCGCCTTTGGACGCATCGCTCATTACGCCGGAATCAAAAAGAAAAACAAGCGCACATTTATTTTAGTAATTGCTGGCTGCATGGCGCAGAGACTTGGAAACAAATTAATAGAAAAATATCCGCAGGTTGATTATGTTATGGGAACTTCTGCAAGATCAAACTTTCCTCTGATACTCGAAGCCGCGGAGAAAGGCGAAAAAGCAAATCTCGATATAAATGAAAAACCGGTTTTTTCTTTTTCACACTCGCACTTTGAAGAAGGACAGTTCCGCTCTTTTATTCCAATCATGCACGGCTGTAATAATTTCTGCTCTTACTGCATTGTGCCTTATGTCCGCGGCAGGGAAATTTCCCGCAGCCCGGAAAATATTTTACAGGAGATCCGCCTCGCCGGTGAAAGGGGAGTGCGCGAAGTGACTTTGCTTGGACAAAATGTAAACAGTTACTATTGGGAAAAAAATGATATTGATTTTTCAAAGTTATTAAAACTAATCGCCGGAGAAACCGCTAGCGGCGGAGTCCGCTGGGTGCGTTTTCTTTCCGCGAATCCTGTTAATTTTTCTTCCGAAACAATTGAAGTAATGGCTGCCAATAATATTTTTTGCCGTCATTTACATCTGCCGGTTCAGCACGGCTCGGACAGCGTACTTAAAGCGATGAACCGCGGATATACAGCCGAACGCTTCCTCAATCTTATAAAAGAAATCCGCGAAGCGATGCCGGGAATCACAATCTCAACCGATATCCTTGTAGGTTTTCCAGGTGAAACAGACGATGATCTGGAAAAGACTCTTCATCTAATGGAAGAAGTTAAATTTTTATACTCGTACATGTACCATTTTAACCCGCGTGAGGGAACAAAAGCTTTTGAACTTTCCGGCAGAATTGGCGAAGAAGTGAAAAAGGAAAGGCTTTCCAGAGTGATTTCTTTGCAAAAAAAGCATACTGCCGCTCTTTTAAAAAACAGGATTGGCAGTACAGAAATTGTTTTAATAGAGGGAATTTCGAGAAAAAATGCCGATGAATTAATAACAAGGACTGAAAAAGACGAAATGGTTGCAGTTCCTGGAAACAAATCCATGATCGGCTCTTTCGGGAAACTCTCATTATCATCCTTGAAGGGAAATACATTTAAAGCTGAAAAGCTGGAAATTTAATAAGGAGGAATTATGAAACATAGTTTCATATATATTTACAATGCGCGGTTCAACTGCGCTAAAGTGAGGTTAATATGCCCTGGCGTTTAATTATTTTTATCGTTATCTTTGCAGTGTTTTTGGTATTCATCACGTTTAATCTGGAAAACAGATGCGATATTAGTTTTGGCTCGAAACAACTGACAATAGAGCAGGTTCCGGTTTTTTTCACAATATTTGCATCATTTGTTCTTGGGCTTTTTAGTTCTATTCCTTTATTGTTACATGTAAGGAAAAAATACAAAGATGGAAATAGAAATGATAAAAAAGAAGATATGATAAAAGAAAAGAATGATGAAGAAGATGAGCCGCATAATGTTGCCGCAGATGAAAAGATAAAAGAAGACGCCGCCAAGGCGAAGAAAAGATTTTTTGCAAAAAGAAACGGCGGTAAATAATGATTTATAACCGTCTTCTGTTGATATTCCTGATTTGCGCGTTTTCCGCGGCATTTGTTTTTGCGCAACACGCGAATAATGCGGCGCAGACAGGAGTTTCACTGGAAGCCGAGATCCGAAATTACGAAGCAGCTGCGGCGAAGCAGGGAATTACCGCGGCAGAGCGTCATAACGCGCTTGTCAATCTGGCGCGTCTTTGTCAATTATCAGGAGACATCGAAGGCGCGGCAAGAAACTGGCTTGAAGCCGCCGCCGCGATTCCGGACAAGGTAGACGACGACGCTCTGTTAGCCTGCGCATATTGTCTTGCCGCAATGGGCGAATGGGACAGAGCCGCCGCGGCTCTCGATCCATTGGTTTTTAAAAATACCCGCGCCCGTTTTTTAAGTACTTCTATCAGCGCAATCAAAACAAAAGATCTTTCCGTACTTGGCTCTCTTGCTGATAATCCTGCCTACTCGGATATGAAAGCGGAAATTCTTTTTGTGTTGTGGAAATTAGCGGGAAGGGAAGGCGGCGGCTCATCAGAAAGATGGAGACAGCGCCTTATAAATGAATTTCCGCAAACGCCGGAAGGAAGATTAGCAGCTAACAGTGAACAAAGAGTGGCGGTAAGTCCTACTCCTTTCTGGCTTTTCATTAACGGACTGGATTCTCTTCCATTAATTCCAAGCGAGTCTTCCGGAAGAACGTCTCAAGCAGCAAGTACGACAGCGTCTGCAACGCAATCCGCTGTTACTCAGTCTACAGCAGCTCAATCTTCTGTTTCTCAATCAACTGCATCAACACCGCGGTTACAGACAGGAATTTTCAGCCGTCAGGCAAATGCCCAGACACATGCCGCAAATCTCAGACAGGCAGGTTTCTCTCCAGCGATAGAAACGCGCTTTGTTAACAACAGCGAGATGTGGGCAGTTACAGTACCGGCAGGCAGTGATCAAAAACGCACTGCTAATGAATTGCGCGCAGCAGGGTTTGAATCATTTCTTGTTCGGTAATATGCATATTGGCGAATGACTGTAAAAAGTGTAAAATAATAAAAAGGAAATACACATGAAACGTTATTCAGACATGAACAAAGACGAATTATCAAATTTAAAAAAAGAACTGGATGGAATTTTTACCAAACATATAGAGAAAGGCAAAAAGCTGAACATGACCCGCGGAGTTCCTTCCGATGATCAGCTTGCTCTTTGCAATGACATGCTCACCTGTCTTTCGGCGGATGATTACAAAGCTGCAAACGGATCGGACTGCCGTAACTACGGCGGTATTGACGGTATTCCGGAAATGAAAAAAATATTTGCGGACCTTTTGGAAATTTCACCTGATGAGGTAGTCGTAGGCGGTAACTCTTCGCTTGCTCTAATGTTTGATAATGTCGCCGTCAATATGTCCCACGGCGTAAGAGACGGAGAACCCTGGCAGCATCAGGGACAGGTAAAATTTTTGTGTCCGGTTCCCGGTTACGACAGGCATTTTACCATTTGTAATTATTTCCATATTGATATGATTCCGGTCGAAATGAAGTCTGACGGACCTGATATGGACGCTGTAGAAAAAGCGGTTTCTTCCGATCCGATGATTAAAGGTATCTGGTGCGTTCCGAAATTTTCCAATCCAACCGGAATTGTTTATTCAGATGAAACTGTCAAACGTTTTGCCCGTTTAAAACCCGCGGCAAGTGATTTTCGCATATATTGGGATAACGCGTATGCCTTTCACGATCTAAAAAATACAAATAAAAAAATACCGAACATCATCCGTCTTTGCGAAGAAGCCGGCAATCCAAACATGGCGTATGTTTTCGCGTCTTTTTCAAAAGTCAGTTTCGCTGGTGCTTCTGTTACGTGCATAGCTTCTTCAAAATCAAACTGCGAATTTATAAAAAAGCGGCTCACCGCTCAGACAATCGGTCCTGATAAATTAAACCAGCTCCGCCATGTCCGCTTTTTCAAAGACGCATCCGGCGTAATGTCTCACATGGAAAAACACGCGGTTATCCTTCAGCCTAAATTTAAACTTGTAACAGACACTCTTCGCAGCGAATTGGGCAGTCTGGGCATCGCCGAATGGACAGAACCTGAAGGCGGCTATTTTGTCAGCTTTAACTCGCTGCAAGGCTGTGCGAAACGAATAGTTGAACTCTGCGCCAAAGCCGGAGTAGCTCTCACACCCGCGGGAGCGACGTATCCAAACGGAAATGATCCTCTGGACAGAAACATCCGTATAGCTCCAACCTGTCCGCCGCTTTCAGAATTAAAAGAAGCGCTGGAAATCTTCTGCGCTGCGGTTAAACTTACAAGTGCAGAGAAATTAATTAAGTAACCGCCAATATGGCGGCTGCGCACAGCCTTGTCGGCTAGGATGGCTGAATGTATTACACGGGTTTTGTGACGAGTCCGCTTGTTCGTAAAGGCAGCTATATTATATTTTTCATTAATAATTTCCATACATTATTAAGGCTAAGCGGATTCTCATACAAAACTTTTTTATCGCAGCCATAGACGCCGCCAAGTCTGTGCGCAGCCGCCATATTGGCAGTTTTCTCAAAATTAGTTCAAAATAAAAGTTGTTCAAAAACATTAATTAATAAATTTGTGGATAAATTACCAATATGGCATACGCGGAAAGTATTGGCGGCGTCTGTGGCTGCGATAACGATTGTTGTGTAATCAAGTCCGCTAAGCGTTAATAATGTACAGTAAAGTTTCATATATAAAAAAGCATAGCAGCCTGCACGAACTAGCGGACTCGTCACTGGACTCTGTGATCATCTCTGCCATTTAGCCGTCAAGGCTTTCCGCGCATGCCATATTGGTGTTTCTATCACTAATGATTTTAAATTTACGAACAGTCTTATATCAATCTTGACAGACATCAGTAAAAAAATATATAAAAAACAAAGGGGTTATTATGAGTTATATAGACAACATCATCGCCATTATCGAGAAAAAAGATGCGGGGCAGCCGGAATTTATTCAGGCCGCCAGAGAAGTTTTGGATTCGCTTAGAATCATTGTTGATCAGGACAGCACTTATGAAAAAGCCGGTCTTTTGGAACGGCTGGTTGAACCTGAAAGAGCTGTTGTTTTCAGGGTTCCATGGATTGACGACGTTGGAAAAGTGCAGGTTAACCGCGCCTTCCGCGTTCAGTTTAATTCCGCTATCGGTCCTTATAAGGGCGGGCTTCGTTTTCATCCGTCTGTCAATTTAAGCATTATCAAATTTTTGGGATTTGAACAAATATTTAAAAATTCATTAACGGGTCTTCCAATGGGCGGCGGCAAGGGCGGCTCCGATTTTGATCCTAAAGGAAAAAGCGATAATGAAGTTATGCGTTTCTGTCAGTCGTTCATGACCGAGCTTTACCGCCACATCGGTCCTGATACTGATGTTCCCGCGGGAGACATCGGCGTCGGCGGAAGAGAAATCGGTTTTATGTACGGTCAGTACAAACGTCTTGTTAACAGATTTGAAGGCGTGCTTACAGGTAAAGGTATCGGCTGGGGCGGATCGCTTGCAAGAACAGAAGCTACAGGTTACGGTCTTGTTTATATAGTTGACGAATATCTCAAAGCCAGGAGTGATGGTTTTAAAGGTAAAAAAGTCGCGATCTCCGGCAGCGGAAATGTCGCAATATTCGCGGCGCAAAAAGCGCAGGCTCTTGGCGCGACAGTAATAAGCATGTCTGACAGCAACGGATATATTTATCACAAGGACGGCATCAATCTTGATACAATAAAAGATGTTAAACTTATTAAAAGAGAAAGACTTACAAGATATGCCGAGATACATAAAGATTCTGTTTATACAGATGAAGGAAAGGGCAGAGTATGGGATTTAACATGCGATATCGCTCTTCCGTGTGCGACGCAGAACGAACTTTTAATTAATGACGCCAAGAAACTTGCGGAAAGCGGATGCAAAATTGTAGGCGAAGGCGCGAACATGCCTACAACGCTTGATGCTACCGAACTGCTTTTAAACAAGGGAGTCGCGTTTTTCCCCGGTAAAGCCGCAAACGCTGGTGGCGTCGCGACATCAGGTCTTGAAATGTCGCAGAACTCGGCGCGTCTTTCGTGGTCGTTCGATGAAGTAGACGCAAAACTTAAAAACATCATGGCAGGCATTTTTGTTAATATGGACAGCGCGGCAAAAGAATACGGCAAACCCGGAAACTTTGTAATAGGCGCGAACATTGCCGGCTTCAAAAAAGTAGCGAAGGCAATGTTGGATCAGGGAGTTATTTAATCCAACTCAAACATTATCCGCGGATGTTGATTCAAGATTTCCGCGGATAATATTTTATTAACGTAATTTGTTAATTGGCTATAACCGGAGTTAATGTTACCGGAGGTTCGTGTAAGTCCTGAATTCCGTTTGTTCCAACGCGGACTGGAGAGAGTATTAACACTTCGGCTACTTTTTCAATTTTATAAACCATACGGTTTTCGCCGGAGCTGCTGCCGGGACGCATTTCTATAAGTTCGTTATCATCAATATTATAAAAAACATAATGTCCGCTTCTTATATTACCGCTGTAATTAATCGTGTATTCGCCGGAGCTTTTATATTCGAGCTTTCCCCATGATGAATCATACAGCGCGTTAACAGCCGGACGCAGCTGCGATCCGCTCTCTTTTAAATTTGCGGCTCCTGCGCGCCTGTAAGATCCGTCCCATGCTGTGTTGGCTGTTATGCGAAGCCGGACATCTTCATTAACCCTTAAACGTATGCTGTCCAGAGATTCAAGTTCAATATCAATAAAACGGAAGAGAGTATTTATTGATATGTTCTGGCTTCTAATGTATAAACCGAAACGCGTTTGCGCTGAGTTCTGCCAGTTAAACACCTGCTGCGCTCCGTCATTGTAAAAAATTATTTCTTTTTTGTCCGGATCAAAATATAAATATTGACTTGTATCTATTGTGCCCTGCGGTGTTATGAAATACCAAAGGTCGTTAATAAATTTTTCAAAGACCTGAGGCGTTCCGCTTAAGATTTCTCTAAGGCGGCGTTGTTCAATTTGCGAGCCGGGAATCCGCGATACTCTGATTTGTTCATACTGTCCGGTTGATGAACTAAAGGAATAAATCGTTTCTATTTGATCCATGATATTGGCGGAAGAAGTATCATGTCCGTAGGCTGCGATATTAAAACTTTGCCCGGTTGATATTCCCTGCTGATATGCGAGCGGACGGCCGGCTTCCTGAATTATTATTGAACCGTCAATTTGAATCTCCGCAATTTTTCTGTGGGTGTTTCCGGAAGCTAACCCCGGAACGCGTCTGAAGATGGTCATTGTATGTTCATTCTGATAATTCATTCCTGCGACCACAATGCAGTTATTTCTGTCGCCGATTAAATCCTGATTGAAGAGGGTAATTGTTTCGGAACGTGAAGCGGCAGTAGGCGCGCTCCACATTCGTGCGTAGTTTCTTGTTCTGTCGTTATAACTCATGTATGTGATATATACAGGGCTTGCGGTATCAGTTGTTTTATAAACTACAAATTGTTCTTCGGCAAGTCCTTCTTCGCTCTCCTTGTTAAGAACAGCGATAACTATTTCTCCTTCTTCCAGGGGAATTTTAGTGCTTAAGTTTTCTTCCCAGCTGATATATCCTGTATGATCGTCAGCTGAAAATTCATCTGACTGCCGCACAGTTATGATTCTTGTTTTAACTTCTTCGGCAGTTTCGGTCAGGAAAAATTTGTCCCACATGCCTGTCGCAAGAAATATTATTATCAGGATTGACAAGACCGCAATGCTGATGGAAAAACCAACGAAATTTTTTTTCATTTATTGCTCACGATAAAATTTATAACAGCAGTTCTGCATGAAATATTAATTGTCAAAAAATGCGGATGCCGCTCTTCTTACCCTTGAATCAATGTTTAAACCGACAACAAGCGCACGCCAGCCGTTGAATTCTTCGACTCTGGAAAAACGCAATAAATTTGCCTGTGTTCCTGAAAGTACCGAAGAAAGCGCGGCAGGAGACGCACTGATCAGCAGGGTGTAACTGAACGGCGAACTTTGCCGCGAAGACGCGTCACGCAGAGCTCCGGAAAAATCGGCATTGTTTCCTGCTGCAGTTAAATCCCGGATGCTTTTTTTCAAAGCGTCTCTGTCCGCGTTACTGCTCATATTTCCTGTGTAGATCACTCTGGCTGCTGAACCCGCGCTCCAGACAGTAACTCTGTCTCCGTCAGAGAGTATTTGATCCAGCCGTCCTGAGACCCATGTTGTTATTTCATTTTTAACGGCAGTAAGTGATGCAGAACCGTCAACTATTAAATTAATATTTATGGGTGCGCGCTGGGCGTATAAAGGTGAAAAAGCGAACAAAACCGCAAAACCTGTCAGGATGATTGTTAATGCTGTTTTGAGACATGAAATCCTGTTTGAAGATCGTATATTTAAACTTCCTTTCTTCATTTTTATATCTTAACATAATTGTAAGAATTTATCTAGTGTCTGGTTTCTCACGAAAAAAGACTTTACAACCAGATTAATTTAATGTTATTCTGATAATAAGTTTGTGTCTTAAACTAATTTTATAAGGAGAGTTATATGGGAGCAATTGATTTGCCCAAATCCCCGAATGTATTTCATCCGGAGAAACCAAGTGCGGTCGGTTCACGTAATTCATTAGCGCAGGAATACCGTGATCAGCAGGCTGAAGTAAATCTTTTACTGGAAGAGGAAACCAATAAGGTTATTCATCACCTTACGGCTAAATTACCCAAAGACGTTCTCGATCGTCTTGATGTTATGGGCGGCTTAAAAGAAAAGCTGTACAATTACTTCAATCAAAATTATCAAAACATGTTCAACCGTTACATGGTAACGAGCGAAGATGAAATGGTAAAGAAAGTCAGAAACTTTATTGATAAGGAAGAAACAAAAGTTCTGACACGGTACACGCCAAAAGAAATAGCGGATCTTCTTGACGCTGTTGGCGGCGCCGACAAGTTCAACACAGGCGAAGTTGAAAAATCCGTAGTTAATATGTACGGACATTTACAGGGTCATATTCAAAGAGGCGTCAACGAACTTGAAACTCACACCAACAGCATCCTTCGTCAGAAAACAGATACCGGCGCGTTTGTACGCGGCGAAAACGCTTATTCAATTGTAAAGTGCGCGTTCAAGGATAATCAGATTAAACCAAAAACAGTTACCGATGTAAAACTTTCTGTTAATATTCTGGAATCAGAATTGATCAGTCCGATTTTCCATTATCAGGTAACAGTTGAATATCTTATCAAAGACTTAATCTCAAAACACATTATTGATACAATTGATAAAGTTGTCGAAGAAGTTAAAGATGAAAGAATCAATCAGGGCGATGAAGAGCTTTCGGACAGCGAAGTTATTTTTGCAAAATTAGGCAAGGTAGATTCCTTCACCGATGACGATGCCGAAAATCCAAAATCCAAACGTTACACCGTCTTTGCCAAAAATCTGATGGACAGAATAACAGACCTTCGCGCGGAAATTGATCCTGAATCATTTGACGCGTTGAATGTCCGCGAAGGTCTCAAGAAAATTATCGACATGGAAAATATCCGCAACCGCGGTTTTAACACGGCGATTAACTCAATCACCTCAATTCTTGATACATCCAAAATGGGATATCAGTATATCGAAAACCTCAAGAACGGCCGCGAAGTTAACATTCGTGAATACGAAGATACCGACCTCGCCAATCTTCCTGATGAACGCTATTCGATAAAAATGCGCTTCTTTGACAATGCCCAGCTTATCGAAGACCGCAAAGCCTACGATGTCCAGATTAAGAGCTTTGAAACTGAAATCCATCATCTTTGGGATAACCTTGAAGTTATCTATCAAGGCAAGAAATCCTATGGCGTTAATGACTTTGATGATCTTGCCAAAAAGAACAAAGCGAAAATCAGAAAAACCATTAAAGAAAAAAGCGGAGAGCCTGAATACGATAATATCGCCAAAGTTTGGGACGAAATCTCGCTTGTTAAAGCTGCGGAAACCGAAGTTGAAAGATCAAACCGCACCTATGTTTATGAAAAAGACAGAATCCGCAACCGCATAATCCTTATGCGCAACAGAATGAAAAGTATGTGGGACTTCCAGTACCCTGTCGAAAGACGAGTAATGGAAGAAAGACTCCATTTCCTCGAAAAGGAATACTTCAGGTTTGATTACATGATCAATCCGTACCATCTGCAGCCGGGTCTCCTTCTTGATGTCGATATTACATCCATCAAGAGGAAAAAAGTTACCCTGGACGCAATGGCGAACGTACTTAATGAATTCCTCCACGGCGTATCCAAGGGCTTTGCCGATGCCGCGTTCGCGTCATTCAGCCGCAGAAGGTCAACAGTACGCGAAGACATCAATCAGTCTTTCGCTTCAGCTACAGATGAAGCGCCTGCCGTAGCGCAGGAAGCTCCCAAACCGAGAGCAGCTATAGCAGCTCCCAAGCCAGCAGCCAAAGCACCAGCAAAGAAAAAAGGTGTTGTAGACTCAAGATCCAAAGCCAAAAAGGGTTCTTCCCGCGGCGGAATTGCAGAACTCTAATAATAGGGACACGTAAGAGAAGTTTGTTTTTCGAAACGCCCCCGGAATTAAATTCGGGGGCGTTTTTTTAGCTGAAAATAATTAATTTTAATATATGAGCTTTTTCCAAAACTGGGTTGGTTTTTGAAAAAGCCCTTGTAAAAGCGGTTTAAAGCCCGCTTATCATTAATATCTAAAGTAACTTTTTCAAAAACTGAAGTTTTGGAAAAGCTTCATATAAAAATAAAAAAGGAGGAGATATGGCAGATACTGCTAATCTTGAGATTCTTTCTACCCGCGCCGGGTTTAACAGCGCTGTCAGGCATATTAAAAAGACAATGGAAATTGCCGGTGAAACCGGAAACCTTGGTGATATTATTTATGAAATGGATGACAGTGAGCTGACAAGCGGCAGGATCAGTCTGCTTCTAAGGATGCTCTTAATTGATAAACTTGGATATAAATCAGCATCTATTAATCTTCATTCGACAGTAAATGATATAGACGCTCTTGCAAAAGAATTCGGAAAATGGAACGGCGTTGATCTTGTTGCAGCCTATTATCATACCGAATTGGGTCTTTTAATCGCCAATCCAAAAGTTGCGGAAGAATTGGAAAGTTTCGGTGAACTTCGTAAACGCGAGCTAATGGTAGTTTATGCCGGTTTTCAGGGGAAGGAGACAGATGATAATTGCCAAAAAGCCGCTGACCTCGCACTAAGAATGTTTGAAGGTTCCAAGGTTACGGTTCCTGACGCGATTACAAAAGGAAAATTTACTGTTAAGAAAGTCTCCAAGCCCAAAAAAGCTGAAGAGCAGAAACCTGTAAAAGAAAAAACCGTTAAAGGAAAGCCTGCCAAAAAGGCTCCTGTAAAGGAAGCCGCCGCCGCTCCTGTAAATTCAACTTCCGGCGGTTCCACGAAAATGACGCCGCGTTATTCAGTAGTTGTTTCTAATGAACTGTTCCATAACGGAAATGTTGAAGCATGGAAAAAAATTGTCGCGAGTTATAAAGCAAAACATCCAAATCTGGATGTTTATATTTACTACGAAGGCGAGAGAATTCTTGATATCAACTCGTTATTTAAATGGGGCAAGGTAAAGCATGGTACAGCCATTGAATTTGCCGTAGCCGGAGATAATATTCAGGATGTTGCGAAACTGCAGCGTTATCTGGCTCAGGGAGCGAGTCAAATGTTTGAAGCGTTCCTGCGCGGCTCGGTTAGTACCGTGCTCAAACTGTTTTAAATAAGGAATTATATATGGATTCGAGAATACATTTTTTTAGTCAAAAAGACGTAATATCAAATAAGGTAAATTCTGAATTGCTTGGTATCCGGGGACGGCAAGCCAATGAATTCGCGGAATTGGGATTTCCCATTCTCCCTGGATTTATTCTTGATACTGACATTGCCTCGGATATTGATCCTAAAACCATTAAAAAAGATATTATGGATCTCCTTGGGAAATGCGGAAAACTGGTCGGAAAAAATTATGGTGATAAAGATAATCCCTTGCTTTTAAAGGTAATTATTTCTACAAATATGGCTATTACCAATTATCCCGCTTTGCACAACTTCGGTCTTGTAAAACCTGTTCTTGACGGTTTTGCAAAATGGGTCGGCGCGGATTTCGCCGCAAACGAAGTTTTATTCATGATCAGCGGTGTATTGAAAATTCAGGAAATGATCAAAGAGCTGGAAAACAAACCAAAAGAAAAAGAAGAGATTTCTGCAAAGTTAAAACTTCTCAGGCGTATTTTGGGAATGAAAAGACCTTCAAACGAATTGCACGGCGAAGAAGATAAAACGCCGCTGCCGAAGAAAAAGACAGCANGCGAGTACATGGATGAATACGCCAAATATTTTCCAAAAGGTTTTTTTGATGACGCAGAAACACAGTTGATGGCAACGTTAAGCGAAATAACCAAATTGTTAAAAATTGACGGGCAGAATGATACCGATACAGCCATAATGATTCAGCCGATGGTTTACGGAAATTACGGCAAGGATTCCTGCTCCGGTAATTTTTTCAGCCGTAATGTCGTTACAGGCGAGAAGAAATTACAAGGTCATTTTTTCACCGGTAAATTTAACGAAATCGGCGCTACCGGGCATGAGATAAATAAAATTGATCCAGCTCATCTTAAACAGCTCGAAAAAATCGCATGGACTCTGGAAGACAAATTTAAGGAAATCCGTCAGGTGCGATTTACTGTCGAAAACGGAAAACTGTGGCTTATTGAACAGAAACTTGTAGATCATAAATCCACACAAGCCGATTTAAGGCTGTTACTCGATCTTCACAAACGAAAGATTGCCGATTCCGCTTATGTAGTTAAAACAATCGATCCTTTAAGGCTTAATGAAATTCTGCATCCTGTCATTAATCCGTCCAGCATAAAAGGTTTTAAATCATGGAAGGGCGGCATAGCCGGCGCTCCGGGAGCTGCAATCGGAAGAGTTTGCTTCAGCACGGATTCGCTTTTGGAAGCGAGAAAAAATGCGTCTCAGCACGGCGAAGACGAACGTTTTATCCTTGTTTTGGAATCATCATTTGCTGAAGATGTAAAAGCAATCGAAGTCAGCGCCGGCGTTTTAACAGCGGAAGGCGGCTATTCTGCTCACGCGTCTGTAGTCGCGCGTCAATACGGAAAAGTTTCTCTTGTTTCACCGTCTCTGAAAATTAAGGGAACCAAAGCTGTGATGGACAATTTAAGTTTTTCGGAAGGCGATTATATCACCATTGATGTTCCTTTCTACGGAGAGTCTTCGGTTTATCTTGGAGTGGCAGACCTTATCGAACCTGATCCTAAAGGTTCAGGGTTGCTTGAGTTCATTGAGCTTTCAAAAACATTCCTTAAAAAATTCCATGTCCGTTGCAATGCCGATACTCCCAAAGACGCGGCTTTAGCTTTAAGTTTCGGCGCAGAAGGCGTAGGTCTTTGCCGCACCGAGCACATGTTTTTTAAAGCCGACAGGATCAATGTTTTCCGTGACATGCTGTTATCTGACGACAGAAAAGAAAGGCAGAAGGCGCTTAATAAACTGCAGATTATGCAGAGAGACGATTTTTACGGCATTATGAAAGTGATGGCAGGAAAGGAAGTTACAATCCGTCTTTTGGATTCGCCTCTTCATGAGTTTATGCCGCATAACAGCGATGAGCTGCAGGGTTACATCAACTATGTCGCGAAAGTAAAAGGAACAAAGCCGTCCAAAGCCGACATCACCGCCAGTATTGACGCTCTTCATGAGTTTAACCCGATGCTCGGACACCGCGGCTGCCGTATCGCTGTCTCGTATCCTGAGATTTACGCGATGCAGGTAAAGGCGATTTTTGAGGCGTCATACAAACTGCGCGCGGAAAAAATAGACGCGAAGCCTGAAATTATGGTTCCTATCATTATGAATATGTCGGAACTTAAACTTATCGCTTACGGTAAAAAGATAGAAGGTTCCAATTATTTGGGCATTGTCGATATTGAGGAAGCTCTGCGAAAGGAATTAAAAGCAAAAGAAGTTGAATATAAAATAGGCACAATGATTGAGCTTCCTGCCGCCGCTCTTGGAGCCGGAGAAATTGCAAGGTACGGGCGTTTCTTCAGTTTCGGAACCAACGATCTTACCCAGACAACGCTTGGTATTTCCAGAGATGATTTTACAGCCTTTATGCCGGATTATACGCTGTTTGACTTAATCAACGGAAATCCGTTTAGCACATTGGATCCGCGGGTTAAGGAACTTATCGCTCTTGCAACAGATCGCGGAAGGACTACCCGTCCAGATCTAATCTGCGGCTTATGCGGCGAACACGGCGCGAACCCCGAGAATGTACGTTTCTGCATGGATACAGGTCTGGATTATGTATCCTGCTCTCCGTATTCAGTTCCGATAGCCCTGCTTGCAGTCGCTCAGGCTGAAATAGAGAAAGCGGAAGTTAAAGAGCAGGCGAGGACCAGCGAATAACAAAAAAAAGCTGCCGTTAGGCAGCTTTTTTTTAATCATTATGAATATTACTGATATTCACCTTCAAAGCTCATTGTTTTCTTTAATATGTCTACAACCTGCAGCGCGACTTTTTTTGCGTCTGACTGCGGCACTTTGCGCTGTCTGTTCAGTGATTCTTCAAAGAAAGCGGCAAGCGATTCAAATAAATCAGGCAGTTGATAAAATACTACCGCAAAGTTAATGGCGCCTTTAGGTTTTAAAACTGTAAATGATCCGGTTGTTTCGCCAGGCTCTTTTGCGATATATATTCTGTTTTGGTTTTTAGTTATATAAGTATCCAGTTCATTGAACCGTTTTGGAATTCGTTCCCCTTCCGCCCTTGAAACAGGTTCTACAGATTTAAAGTGATATGTGTCTGGTTCTACCAGAATATGCAGTTTCTTTCCGCCTGAAACAAATTGCAATCCTTCGCCTACAGCGAATATTTCTTTTACGCCGGCATAGGATACAATTTCGTAAATTGAATACGCGCTTGTGTCGCTGAAAAAAGAAGAAACAATATAACCCTGTGCAAACGGAAGTTTTCCCTGGGTATATGCATCGAATAAATCACGGAGTTTAATGTTTGCATCAACAACTTCGACAGGTTTTGAAACAGCTTGTGAAGTTTTAATGGCAGCCGCTTTTTTTATTGCCGGTTTTGCAGCAGTTGTTTTAGCCGCCGGTTTTTTCGCTGCGGTTGTTTTCGCGGCAGGTTTTTTTACAGCTGCTTTTTTTGCAGCAGTTGCTTTAGCAGCCGGTTTTTTCGCTGCGGTTGTTTTAACAACAGTTTTCTTGACTGCCGGTTTTTTCGCCGCCGGCGCTTTTTTTGAAGATGCTTTAGGTGCAGCTTTTTTTGCTGTTGTTTTTTTCGCCGCCGGTTTTTTCGCCGCCGGTTTTTTAGCTGCTGTTTTTTTAGCAGTCTTTTTTATAGTTGCCATTTTTCCCCCTTAAAGATCATGCGTTATATGAGCATATTTGCCCTTAAGCATACGCGCTCTATGAGCGTGTTTTAAATTTGTTATTTAAATTATAAACCTTTTTATGTTTGTTTTTCAACTATTTTTTTATTACCTTACTCTTGCCAATGTTACGGCGCATGTTGTTACAATATCATCTACAGAAGCGCCTCTTGATAGATCACTGATTGGTTTAAAAAATCCCTGCAGGAATGGTCCGTATGCTTGAGCGTTTCCAAGACGCTGAACAAGTTTGTAACCGATATTGCCTGAGTTTAAATCAGGGAAAACTAGAACATTTACTTTTCCGCGAACAGGGCTGCCCGGCGCTTTTTTGTCAAGTACAGATGGAATCAGCGCTGAATCAGCCTGTAATTCACCGTCGAAAACAAAAGACAGTTTTCTTTTTTCCAGTATTTCTACAGTATTTTGAACTTTTGTAACATCATCATGTTTTGCAGAACCTTTTGTAGAGAAAGATAAAAGAGCGGCGACAGGTTCTGCCTCCAAAAATTCACGGCAGGATTGAGCGGCGCATTCAGTAATATCGGCAAGCTGTTCTGCAAGCGGTTTCGGCACTACCGCGCAGTCCGCGAATATCATCGATCCGTCTTTGCCGAATTTCGGATCCAATCCTGTCATTACAAAACATGAAGACGCGGTTTTAATGCCGGGAGCGGTTCCGACTATCGCCAGACCAGCGCGAAGCACATCGCCTGTTGTATTAATAGCGCCTGCAACCATTGCGTCCGCGTCTCCCAGATATAACATCATGGCTCCCCATCGCAGAGGATCTATCATATCAATTTTTGCCTGCTCGCCTGTCATCCCTTTTGCTTTTCGCAATTCATAATATACATCCGCATACTTGTCCAGATTCGGATTTATCTCTGTATTAATAATTTCAATATCACCCAGATCAATGCCTTCCGACATTGCCAATTCCTGAATGTCGGCTATATTGCCTAAAAGGGTAACTCTTGACGCTAATTTTTCATCAATCAGAATTCTCGCTGTCCTGATAACCCGCTCTTCCGAACCTTCTGGCAAAACCAGCCTCTTGGGCGCAGATGCGGCCTTGGCTTTCATTTTAGATACAAAGTCCATATTCTTCTCCTTTTTTCAGATTTTCTAAATAATAATAGTTATTTATATAAGATACTCCCTATTTGATTATTCTGCAAGGTTTTTTATTTTGTAATGGAGAGCAGGGAACAGGAATAGTTATTCGTACAACTATTCCCTATTTTTTTACTTTGTGCTAAAATTGCAGGGTATGACAGAAGTATACAATGACTTTATGGAAGATGCCGATTTTGATACTATTTTATCGCCGGATATTGATTTTACAGGAACGCTGCGCTTTGAAAAACCGTTTCTAATCCGGGGAAAGGTATCCGGGGAAATTAATGCAACAGGAGCTCTTGTTGTAGACGAGAATGCGGTTGTTAATGCCAATATACATGCGCTGCGGGTTCTTATCAAAGGGCAGGTAAAAGGTGATGTTACAGCTGTAGAAAAGGTCGAAGTGACAGTAAACGGAAAGTTATCGGGGAATGTTACAGCTCCGGAGATTTTTATGGAAACCGGCTGCATATTTAACGGCAGATGCACAATGATTGGAAAAAACGCAATATGAGTAAAGTAAAATTGTTTTTATTGATCATTCTGCTTGTTCCCCCTTGTTTAATTTTCGCGCAAAGTCCTCCTGACGCTCTTGCGGAATACAGGCTTAATAATTTTGAAAGAGCCGTGCAAATTTGCCGTGAAGAGATTGCCGATAATCCGAATAATCTTGAATCGCATGTTGTTATCTGCTGGTCGTTAATCAGGTTAAATCGTTTTGAAGAAGCGTTCCGTTATGCGCGGGCAGGACGCTCCATTAACCGTTTTGATGTCAGAGTTACCCAAATCCTCGGAGAGATTCATTATTATCAGGGACTTAACAATGAGGCTTTGCAGTATTTTCAGGAATATGCGTCTAACGCTCCTGAAGGACAGCGCATTGATCAGGTTTATTATCTAATGGGAGAAATTTATATACGTCAGGGAAAATTCCGTCATGCCGATATTGCGCTTTCTACCGCTGTTCACTGGATGCCGAATAACGCTTCATGGTGGGTAAGGCTTGGTTTTGCGCGTGAAAACGCCAGAGATTCGGCAAGCGCGATTGAAGCCTATGACCGCGCTCTGTCCTTAAATTCGCAACTGGCTGACGCTCAGCGCGGAATTGATCGAATCAGACAAAGCATGGCTCAGTAGCAATAACTGACACGAATGACGAATGAAACAAGAGGTACCGCCCGCTTTTTCCGCATTCAGACACTAGGCTGCAAACTCAATCAACTTGAAAGCGAAGCTGTCTCTGACGCGTTTTTAAAATCGGGCTTTATTGAATCGGGAACTGTTAATGAGGAGCTGGGAACTGAAGATGAAAGGAAAGAGAAGCCGGCTGTTATAGTAATTAATACCTGTACCGTTACTTCAAAAGCTGATCAGAAGGCAAGGCGCGTTATACGAAAAGCCTTGCGCGGATTTCCGGAAGCCCGCGTCATTGTTACAGGCTGTTACGCGCAATTAAATAAAGACGATATCCTAAAACTGGAAACAGACGATAAACACCGCCTCTTTGTTGTCGAAAAAGATAAAATAATTGATTTTATAAAATCCATGGATGCCGGTAACAGTGCGCTTATCTCAAGCCGTTTTTCAA
>JGI24695J34938_10000651_pt1 | contig 33097 bp, 36 predicted proteins | sample TergutCo191P3_FD_34938 | JGI IMG/M metagenome (IMG submission 34938)
TTTTCCACTTTGCCATCTCTGTCTCCTTCTTCTAACAGTATGGCATAGCCGCTTTTACATGACCACGGCCTTAGGCCGTGGTTTTCTAAGTTTTAATAAAGTCATACAGCTATTCACTTACTGTAAATTTAGTATATTATAGAGTTAATCATGGAATGGTTTCAGAGACTTGTTTCAATTTATGACAATATTCGTCCTCTTCTGGATGTAGCCCTTCTTGCGTTCCTTTTATACAAAGGTTATGAATTACTGGAAAAAACACAGGCTCTTCCCCTTGTAAAGGGAGCCGCTTTCCTCGCTCTTGTTTACGGAATTGCTTATCTTTTTAACCTTACCACTTTGCGGTGGGTGCTCACAATAATCGCACCCGGACTAATCATCGCCATCGCGATTGTATTTCAGCCGGAACTGAGAAAAATTTTCATGCGCCTGGGACAAACGGAGTTTTTCAGACCCGATATAAAACCAAGGATTGGACAGCTTGACGCAGTTATTACAGCCGCTGAACTTCTATCCGAAAGAAGGCGGGGGATGCTTGTTGTCTTCCCCAGAAAAATAAATTTAAAGAATATCGCAGAAACAGGCACACGAATAAACGGAGAAATTTCTTCCAGTCTGATCATCGCCATATTTGAATTTGACGGCCCGCTGCATGACGGAGCCCTGATTATTCAAAGCGGAAAAATCGCGGCGGCGGGATGTTTTCTTCCCCTTTCTGAAAGACAGGATATACGCAAAAATTTCGGCACCCGCCACAGGGCAAGCCTTGGAATGGCCGAACAATCTGACGCGGTGGTTCTGATAGTCTCGGAAGAGACAGGGGCAATCTCCCTGGCTTATGACGCGAAACTCTATTATGATTTATCATCCATGGAAGTTACGCGCAAATTAAAGGAACTTCTTGACTCAGGAAGCAGAAGGGAAGCTCAGATACAGGTAACAAGCCAAAAGGAAAAAACCGAAGTACAGGGAGAAGTCCTCATTGATTAGCAGAAAATTTCTTTTAAAACTGATTGAAAAATGGCCTGTCAAGGTGCTGTCTGTAGCGGCCGCGCTTCTCATTTCAGTTTTTCACAGAATTAATACTCTGGAATCCCGTTTTTTTTCAGCGCCTCTGCGTATCGAACACAATGAAACGCTTGTTCCGGCGAACTCGTATACCCAGGTTATAAGAGTCGGTCTGCGGGGAGAATCAAACAATATTCATCCGGTTCTTGAAGACGATATAGAAACCTATATTGATTTAAAAAGGTATACAGTCGAAGGCAATTACAGGGTACCTGTGCAAATACGAAGAAAGGGAAGCGCAATTGGCGTTGATCCAATAGAAATATCTGTAGATCCGATAGAGATAAATATCAGACTGGATTATAAAATAAGCCGGAATATAAACATAACGCCGGTTTTTCGCGGAGCTGTCGCGGACGGATTTGAGCTGACAAGCCAATATATAAACCCCACCAGCGTGATTATAGAAGGCCCGCGCTCCTACATTGAATCCATTCATGAATTCAATACGGGCATAATTGATCTGGAAGGGCGGTATGAAGATTTTTCAGTAATGGTAAATATTGTAAATGATGATCCTTTAATTATTATTTACGGAAACAATATGGTGGAATACCGGGGCACAATACGCCGTATTGCGCGGGAAAGACCAAGAGATAATAACCCGCAGGTGAATAATGATTATTCAGATTAAAACTTAAGTTTATAGGGCGTATATGATCTGCGGAATCGGGATTGATCTGGTTAATATAAGACGGATGGAAAAATGGGTGTTAAATGAAAACCTTTTAAACAGGTACTTTCATCAGGAGGAAATCAGGACGGTTCTGTCATGCGGAAAACGCGCAGCCCAGTCGCTGGCTGCAAGGTTCGCCGCAAAAGAGGCTTTCGGCAAAGCCCTGGGAACAGGCCTTTCAGGTTTTATGTTAAAAGATATTATGGTTCATAATAATGATGACGGCAAACCGGAAATGCGCGTATATGAAAGCGCGCAAACTGCGCTTGAAAAATCAGGTGCAAACAGAATGCATATATCGCTGACGCATGAAGGAGACAATGCGCTGGCAATGGTAATATTGGAAAAGGTGTAAGAAAGATGGCAGTGGATCTAAAAATTACTTTTCAGTCAAAGAAAGAATTCAAATGCCCGTTATGCAACACAACATTCCGCAAGGAAGAACTTCTTTCGGGAGGAGGCAGGCTTATAGCAGGCGCGATTACCGAAGAGCTTCACAGATTATATGAGCCGTCGCTGAAATACGGCACAATATATCCTCTTGTGTATCACGCTGTAGTATGCCCTGAATGCTGGTATGCCACAATCGAAAGTGATTTTTCCTCGATACCTGAAAGCAACAAAAACCGGGCAAGAGACGATTGCAATCTCCGAGTAAAGGATACCAACCTGATATTTCCGGGAGTGGATTTTCATGAAAACCGGACTCTCATGGAAGGAGCGGCTTCCCAATACCTGGTGCTGCGCTGTTATGATTATTTCGGCAAGGATACATCCCCTACAATAAAACAGGGACTTTCCTCTCTGCGCTGCGCGTGGTTATTGGATGAACTTACATCAAAATATCCAGGACAACACTTTGACTGGCTTGCTACTCTTTTCCGCAGAAAAGCCCACTACCTTTACAATGAAGCGCTCGCCCGTGAACAAACCGGCAAAGAAACCCTTTCCGGTATGAAAGTCTTTGGCCCTGACACGGATAAAAATTACTCTTATGAAGGAATGTTGTACCTGTGCGCTTATCTCAGGTACAAATACGGCCCCGCCAGCAATCCTGAAGAAAGAAAAACATCTCTTGAAGACGCGCGCCGCACAATCGCTAAACTTTTCGGGATGGGAAAATCATCAAAGGACAAACCCGGCGCTTTCCTGGAAATCGCCAGAAAATTGTACGACACAATCAATAAAGAACTGACTGAAGCCGAACAATAACAATGCGGAATATCAGACTGACAATCGCATACGACGGGACTGACTTTTGCGGATGGCAGAGGCAGGATAATGACAGAACTGTTCAGGGGGTAATTGAACAGGCTCTGGAAAAGATGCACGGCTCCCAGGTAAATATGTCAGGTTCAGGGCGCACAGATTCAGGCGTTCACGCGGCAGGCCAGGCGGCGAATTTCTTAACGGAAATCGACAGCATTCCAGAAGATCGATTTGCGCCCGCGCTTAACACCCTCCTTCCGCATGATGTGCGGATTCTGGACTCGCGCGAAGAAGACAGTAATTTTCACGCGCGTTTCAGCGCGGTATCGCGCACATACCGTTATTATTTTATCCTCGGCGCTGTTCTTCCACATGAACGCCTGTACAACCAAAGACTCTTCCGTCTTCCATGTTTAAAAACCCTTAATGCTTATGGCCGTCTTTTACTGGGAGAAACAGACTGCTCGATTTTTTCCGCCGCAAGCGATACAAGCAGTTCAAAGCACAGGTATATTTACAGATCGAGTTTTTTTATTGAAGGAAACCGTTTGATTTTTGAAATTTGCGCTAATGCCTTTTTAAGGAAAATGGTACGATCTGTGGCCGGAACCTTTCTTCATTATGAAGAAAAACATACGCCACAAAAAAAATTGCAGGAAATAATCAATACCGCAAACCGCTCTCTGGCAGGACCTACGCTGCCGCCTCACGGATTATTCCTGTGGAAGGTTGAGTATTGACTCTTGACATAATTAATAAAAAACCTCATTGTTCCCATAGGTGAACATATACAGGAGGCTGGAAGAAACAGATTGAAAGGGAGCGATGTTGTCATCACAGGAGTGAGCAAATCCTTTGGTAATTTCGAGGCGTTAAAGAATGTAAGCCTGGAAATAAAGAAGGGAGAATTCTTCTCCCTGTTGGGGCCGTCAGGGTGCGGTAAAACTACCCTGCTGCGCATAATAGCCGGTTTTGAACATCCAGATAAAGGAGCTCTTACGCTAGACGGAGACAATGTGCTTTCCGTGCCTCCGAATAAACGCCATACAAATACGGTATTTCAGAATTATGCTCTTTTTCCCCATCTTACAGTGTTTGAAAATGTCGCCTTTTCGCCAAGGCTTAAAGGCGCGCTAACTGCGGACATCAGGAGCAAGGTCAATGATTATTTAAAGCTTGTCCATCTTGAAAAAGACGCGGAGAAAAAACCAAATCAGCTTTCAGGCGGCATGAAACAGAGAGTGGCAATCGCGCGCGCTCTTATCAATGAACCCAGGGTGCTGCTGCTTGATGAGCCGCTCTCGGCGCTGGACGCGAAACTGCGACAGCACATGCTTATTGAACTTGACCGTATCCATGATGAAATAGGCATAACATTTATTTATGTTACCCACGATCAGCAGGAAGCGCTTTCAGTATCAGACAGGCTCGCTGTCATGAATCAGGGCGATATTCTGCAAATAGGTACTCCCCATGAAATTTACGAAAGTCCCGCTACTGATTTTGTCGCCAGGTTTATTGGAGAAACAAACCTCTTTGACGGCAGGATAACAAGCGTAGAGAAGATAAAACTCCCGGACTATGAAGGGGTGACAGAGTACATGGCAAACCTTGAAATTCCGGAACTGGGTAATATCAAGGTAACATCTGTGGACGAAGTAAAACCCGGCCAGCTTGTAAGCTTTACAATCAGACCTGAAAAAATTGTTATCAGCAAGGAAAAACCGCTGACAAAGCGCGAAGATATAAACCTGTTTCAGGGGAAAGTAGACGAACCTATCTATTCCGGTTTTCAGACCAAATTCTATGTCGAAACCATGCCGTCTTCGCCGTCCATACCGGGAAAGGTTCTGTTACGTGTCATTAAACAGCACGCCAATTATTCGGATGAAGGACCGGATATCCGCTGGAAGGATTCTGTCTATCTGTCATGGAGCGCCGTTGACGGCTACATAGTCGAGGTAAAACATTGAAACCCGCGGCCAAAAATTACGGCCCGCTCTATTCATCGCCCATGGCTGTCTGGTTCAGTCTCTTTTTCCTCGCGCCGATTGCAATTATCATCGCCTACAGTTTTCTAAAAAAAGGGCTTTACGGCGGCGTAGAACCTGAGTTCTCACTTGAAGCATACCGTTATCTGACAGATCCTGGTTTTTTAAGCATTACATGGCGCACAATTACAACATCTGTTATAGCAACAATCATTACCATCTTGATCGCGCTGCCCTGCGGTTACTGCATAGCGAGAAGCAAACATCAAACCTTGTTTTTGCTGTTAATTATCATCCCGTTCTGGACAAATTTCCTTATCAGGGTTTTTGCATGGATGAACATTCTCGGAAACAACGGCTTTTTAAATTTATTCCTGATGCGTATAGGATTAATAGACGATTATATACATTTCCTGTATAACCAGAAAGCGGTTATTCTTGTCTTGGTTTACATGTACCTTCCTTACGCGATACTGCCTCTGTTTTCAACAATAGACAAATTTGATTTCTCGCTGCTTGAAGCGGCGCGCGATCTTGGCGCGAACAAATTTATTTCAATTGTCAAGGTGCTTCTCCCGAATATTCACGGCGGAATATTTACTGCAATTCTCTTTACATTTATTCCAATCTTCGGCGCGTACGCTGTCCCGCTTCTTGTCGGAGGAATGGACTCCTACATGCTCGGAAACATAATCGCCGATCAGCTTTCCAAATCACGTAACTGGCCGAGGGCTGCCGCGATTTCAATGGTTTTAACAGTTGTGACTACAATCGGCGTAATGCTGATGATGTACATTCAAAAGCGTGACGCGTTAAGAAACAATGAATCTAGGACATCTGATGCAAAAGCGGACAGCCGTAACGGGAGCGCGCCATGAAGATCAGAAACCTCCTTCCTTCCCTGAAATTCGGCAGCAGGGTTCAGGGAGAAGCCGCGCGCCACGCTAGGCGCGCGTACCGCGGAAGCTTTTCATTTTCAAATACCGTTTTTGCCGTAACGATTGTTTTTCTTTTTCTTCCGCTTTTGGTGCTTGTTATTTATTCATTTAACGCATCTACTAGCATGAACTGGACAGGATTTTCCCTGCGCTGGTACCAAAGGCTTATAGAATCCCGTGAACTGTGGAGAGCGCTAAGAAACAGCCTGATAATCGCGGTTACATCCGCGGCAACGGCGACAGTGCTTGGCACTCTCGGCGCGATAGGAGTAAGCTGGTACAGGTTTAAAATGCGCGGTTATGTGCAAACCATCTCATTCCTGCCCATGATCCTTCCGGAGATTATTATAGGCGTTTCACTTTCAATTTTTTTCGCGGGAATCGGTATCCCTCTGGGGCTTTTTACAATTTATATCGCGCATACTACATTTAATCTGCCGTTTGTATTTTTAATGGTCATGGCGCGCCTTGACGAATTTGATTTTTCAATTATTGAAGCGGCTCACGATTTGGGCGCGACAGAAAGACAAACATTGTTCAAGGTAACGCTTCCTATATGTATGCCCGGAATAATGTCGGGCCTTCTTACCGCAGTTACCCTTTCGCTGGAAGACTTTGTAATTACATTTTTTGTCGCAGGGCCTGGCTCATCTACCCTGCCGATATTTATCTATTCGGCGATTACCCGCAGGGGAGGCATTACGCCGCTTATCAGCGCTCTTTCGGTTGTAATGATACTGGGAACAGTTATCCTGTCCATTACGCTCAGGAAGTTCCTGAAATTTATAGCCGCGAAATGATAAAGCTGTAGTTCAGAAAACTTTTACAGGTTTCTGTAATATTTTATTATAATCAGGAGGAAAAGATGGAGGAAATACCCATTAACGACGCAGTTCCAGGGAAGAGACAAGCGGGGCTGCGTGTGAAGCTTGCGCTATTGGGGCTTTTGATACTGTCACTGCTGATACCCGGGTGCAAAAAGAGCGACCGTTTGTACATTTACAATTGGACCTATTACACGCCGGATTCAGTAATTGAAAAGTTCGAAGAAGAGTACAATGTTACCGTTATCTACGATGAATTCGCATCTAACGAAGACATGTACGCCAAGCTGAAAGCGGGAGGCAGCGGATACGATATTGTCTTCCCGTCGGCGGATTATGTGTCAATCATGATTAGGCAGAATATGCTGGAAAAGATTGACAAATCAAAAATCCCCAACTTGAAAAACATTGACCCGGCAGTATTGGGACAGGCGGATTATGATCCGAATATGGAATTTTCGGTTCCATATTATTTCGGAGCCGCGGGTATTATTGTTAATACCGCCAAAGTTCCTGTCTTTGAAAAGAGCTGGTCAATATTCGCAAGGGAAGACCTGCGGGACAGAATGACAATGCTCGACGACATGAGGGAAGTTATGGGAGACGCGCTTGTGTATCTTGGCTATTCGGTGAACACATCCAACCCGTCGCAGATTGCGGAAGCGAGAAACCTGATTAACCATTCATGGAAACCGAATTTGGTTAAATTTGACGCTGAATCATTCGGTAAGGGTTACGCCAACGGAGACTTCTGGGTTGTTCAGGGTTACCCTGAAGTGGTCTTTGAAGAAATTGCAGATAACAGACGGTTAATGAGCGAAACAGTATTCTTTATACCAAAAGAAGGCGGGCCCGCCTATATCGACAGTATGTGCATTTTAAAAGGCTCAAAGAACAAGGAACTAGCCCACAAGTTTATAGATTATATTCACAGGCCGGAAATTTACGCCGAATTCGCGGATGCTTTCGGATTCCCCGCAACGGCGAATATTCCCGCCCGTCAGCATAAAACAGGAGATTCCTGGTATTCAGCCGAAGATCTGGCGAATGTGGAGCTTAAAAAAGATATCGGCGCTGTGCTGGATCTTTACAATGACGCGTGGTTTAACACAATACGAATCGGCGCTCAGTAAATCCAGGGCCGGACAAGTTTTTTATTCCCCTGCTGTTTCACGGCAGGGGTTATTATTAGGAGGCAGTAAAATTGAGAAGGAACTTCATCAATATTGCGGTTCTGGCGGCGCTGGTTATGCCCGCCATGATTTCATGCGGTTTTGGAAAACAAAGGCTGTATATATACAACTGGACATATTATACGCCGGCTTCTGTTATTGAAAAATTTGAAAATGAATATAACGCAAGGGTAATTTACGATGAGTTTGCATCCAACGAGGACATGTTCGCGAAGTTAAGCGCTACCAAATCAAAACGCGGCAGTTATGATGTCGTGTTCCCATCCAACTATTTTATTAAAATAATGATACAGCAGGATATGCTGGAAAAAATAGATAAATCAAAAATACCTAACCTTAAAAATATCGATCCTGAAGTGCTGCGAAAAGCAAGTTACGATCCGGAAATGAATTTTTCCGTACCCTACTTCTACGGCGCTTCCGGCATTATCATAAATACAGCAAGAGTTCCTGAGTTTGAAAAGAACTGGTCAATTTTCAGCCGGCAGGATCTCCGCAACCGCATGACCATGTTAGACGACATCCGCGATGTTATGGGAGCGGCTCTGGTTCATATCGGCTATTCAGTTAACTCAACGGATCCGGCGCAGATAAACGCCGCCAAAGATCTTATCAACAATGTCTGGAAACCAAACCTTGTGAAATTCGACGCTGAATCATTCGGCAAAGGTTACGCAAACGGCGATTTCTGGGTGGTGCACGGTTACCCAGAAGTGGTATTCGAGGAAATCGAAAGCAATGATCATTTAATTACCAGTACGTATTTCTTCATCCCCAGGGAAGGCGCGCCGTCTTATATCGACAATATGGTAATTCTAAAGGGAGCAAGAAATACCGAGCTTGCCTATAAATTTATCAATTTTATCCACCGCCCCGATGTTTACGCAGAAATTGTAGATACATTCGGTTTACCGGCAACTGTGAACATACCGGCGCGCGCTTTTAAAACAGGATACTCATGGTATTCCGCTGAAGATCTTCTCAATACGGAACTTGTCAATGATCTGGGCGCGGCATTGGATCTCTACAATGATGTATGGTTTAACTCAATAAGGATTGGCGATTAACTGCCCCGCCGCAGAACAGAACCAGAGCTTCGCATAAATTGAATTTTTACACAGCGGCGTATATAATAATTATATGAGCGATATACAAATTTATTTTAATAATTCAAAGAAGACAGTCAAATGTCAATACGGAACAAAAGCTGAACAGTTGATTGAAAATTTCATGATTCCGGAAAAAACAATTGCCGCTATCAGGGTAAATAACGAAATAAGGCCCCTGGGAACATCATTGCTTGTAAACGCGGCAGTCGAGCCTGTCCTTACCGATTCGCCTGAAGGAGCCATGATCTACAGACGCACGCTTTCCTTTATTCTGGCAATCGCCGCGCGTAATATTTTCCCGCACAGGGGCGTGTATGTAGGCCATTCTCTGGGAAACAGCTATTACTATACATTCAGTTCAGGGGATAAACCGGAACACGGCGAAGTTGAACAGCTTGCCAAAGAAATGGAAAAACTTGTAAAAGAAGATCTGCCGATAACATTTAAATATCTCGCTTATGAAGAGGCTGTGCAGTTATTTAAAAAAAACAATCAAACAGATACGGCTCTTTTGCTTGAACAGCGAAGTTCACCGCGCATCAAGGTAAATGAATGCCAGGGTTATATGGATATATATATCCAGCCGCTTCTTTCGCATACCGGGCTTCTTTCATCATTTGAACTATTGCCATATCAGGACGGTTTTCTTCTTCGTTTCCCGGGGATAGGCAAAGGAATGGAAATCGCGCCATTTGCTGATGAGCCGCAAATTTTCAAGGTGTACAATGATTATAAAAAATGGGGACGTATTGTCGGAGTGCGGGTTGTAGGTGAGTTAAATTCCAAAATCACGGCCAGGGCGTTTCAGGAATATATCAGGATTGCAGAAGCTCAGCAGGCAAGAAAAATGGCGGATATCGCGGAGTTAATTTATGAAAAGCGCGATACTGTTAAAATGGCGCTTATGGCGGGCCCTTCAAGTTCAGGAAAAACAACAAGCGCGAAAAGGCTTGAAATAGAATTAATGGTTTTGGGAATAAAACCAATCGCCATAAGCCTGGATGACTATTACAGGGGAACGGCAGAAACTCCCAAAGATGAAAAAGGCGAACCTGATTATGAATGCCTGGAAGCCCTTGATGTTCCATATCTCAATGAACAGCTTCTGGCCCTGTACGCAGGAGAAGAAATAACATTGCCTGTTTACGATTTCAAAACCGGCAGCTGCAATAAATCAGCCGGCAGAAAGATACAAATGGACAGCCATAATATACTGATTGTTGAAGGAATCCACGCGCTCAATGACGCGCTGACACACAGTATTGAACGCGGCACAAAGTATAAAATTTACATATCAGCGCTTACCCAGCTTAATCTTGACGATCATAACCGCATTCCTACAAGCGACAACAGGCTGCTGCGGCGCATGGTTCGCGATTCCCAGTTCAGGGGAATGGACGCAGCCGGTACAATAAAAATGTGGCCCAAGGTTCAGGCAGGCGAACGCAGGCACATCTTTCCGTATCAGAACACATCGGATGCTGCGTTTAATTCCGCTCTTGATTACGAACTTTCAGTTTTAAAATACTATGCTGACCCGCTGTTAAGAGCGGTAAAACCTAACCAGTTTGAATACGCCGAAGCTGTAAGGCTCCTGTCCTTTTTGGAAAACTTTACTCCCATCCCTCCGCAGTATGTGCCGGGAACCAGTATTTTAAGGGAATTTATCGGCGGCAGCGAGTTCAAATACTGAGTATACGGCATAATTGAGCAACTCACCTCGTAATAATATTATTTAAAAGATTACCGTATTCTGCGTTTATTTTTATCGCTGCTTCACGAAACGCGCGATCTTCGGCTCTCATCTGATCAACATACCCATCACGCCAGCTTACAGTGAAAATTTCCTTTAACGGAATACCGCTACAATTTCATCTTTAGCTATGCTTATAAGAGCGTCATTCAGCATGGCTGCGGCATTAAAGGAGGACATCTGGGGGAAATCGTTTACGGTTTGAGCTCTAGCCTGGGATATAATGTCAGAGACAGGTTCCTTGTTTAACATTATCACAACCCAAAAATTGCCGTCATTGTCCGGCCCTTCATCAATGATGGATGTCGCCTGAAGATCTGCTCTGGAGGTTGTTACCGTTATCCGCTCCTGAAATAAAAACACAACATTGGGATCGGTTACGCTGGCGACGCTGAATTTGCGCACCATTTCCACAACCACCTCATTTATTTGTTTGGCAATGCCGGCTCTGGCCCGTACTCTGGCTGTAGTCCGCGACATGCTCATATTAGCCAATTTAGCTGTTCCAATACCCACAAGCGCGTCCTGGGGCGCTTTTTTCACCGCTTCAATCACAAAATCTGGAACTGTTTCGGCAATTTTTCGTTCCCAAAACGGTATTTCCTGTGAATATAACGGCGCGCCGATGCCAAAACCAATAAAAAATATTAAACACAGGAATAATTTATTAAGCATACTGTTTAAAATATACCACATTTACACCTGGAATGGTTATGTATAACCAGGAAATTTTGTATAATTGAATTGTCTAGATACTTCGTCCTCTTTACATTCTTTGAATAATTTGATATAAAATCAATATATTCCCTGATAAGGGTTTTTTTGAAGGAAGGATAATATGTCACGGAGTTGTGATATTTGCGGAAAACATACAATCACCGGTAATAAGGTTAGCCGTGCCTATAACCATACACGCAGGACATGGAAACCCAATCTGGTAAAAGTTAAAACAGAAATGGACGGGACCACTATGACTCTGAAAATTTGCGCTCGTTGCCTGAAAAGCGACTATATAACCAAAAAAGTCTAATTCTGTCAGCATGACAGACCCCGAACTTTTACAATCGCTGGATTATATTCTCAACCGCAGTAATGAGTCCGCCATTGATGTCCTGGCTGAAGCTGTAGTCAGGCGCAGGCGGAATCTGTCTGTTTTTAATGTGATGGGCGGCATGCCCGACCCGCAAGGGATGGCAAAGCAGATTACAGAAAGAGTCAATGCAGGAATTGAAGGCGGCATTGAAAACATGAGACAGTCAATCCGTAAAATGATTGTAAATATAATCAGAGAAAATGCGCCGCAGCTTTCAGACAAACAAATTGATGAACTATGCGAAGCATGGCTGCCGGAAACGGGGAGCGGAAAAATAGTGCAATCCCGTGTGCCGGACGACATGCTTTTATCAATGATTGAGCAGTTTATCTCATTTTCTCACGGTACAATGCATGAATCTGTTGACCAAAACCTCCGCGAGGAAATTGGCGCATGGCCTCAGCGTTACTGGGATGTTTTTCCTCCGGTTGTACAGCAGATAATTTCCGATTATTTAAAGGAAAAAATAAGCAAAGCCGATTTCAGTTCAAGATTAAAACTGGCATTGGGTTTATAGGAGAAAGATCTCCTCAGTAAATTAACACTGGACAAATTCTGAACCAAGATGCTTTTGAATCAATTCCAGTTTGAGATCGCGCAGTTTTTCCGTTATTGAAACTTTATATACATGGGGGTTGAGCAGTCTTTTATAGGTTGAATCAAAACGCTCAAGGTTTGCTGCGGCGAAAGACTGAATTTCAGCTAACGATGGGAGATCTCCTGTAAACCTGCCGCCTTCTACCCGTTTTTTCAGCAGAGGCTCAATACTGCCTTCCAAAGTGTGTGAAAAATGACGGTAATCCCCCGAAGGGTGCCAGAATGAATAGCGCGTACCTGTTTTTAATTCATCTGTTCCGTCATCAATACTCAATACGTCGGCGACTGCCCCTCCTTTTTGATCCCAAATCCGCCAAACCTGTTTAATGCCGGGATTGGTTGTCTTTTCAGGGTTGTCTGACAATTTCATTACAGGGATTGTTTTCCCGCCTTCCATACGGGCGGACAGTTTGTACACGCCGGTAAAAGCCGACGACATGGATGTTGACGCCTGCCCTCCTGTAACCATACGGGTTCCCACTCCCCATGTGTTTACAGGCGCGCCATCCTTGACGAGGGTTTCAATTATGTATTCATCAAGATCATTGGAAACGGTAATGAACGCCCTGGATAATCCGGCTTCGTCAAGCAGCCTCCTGACTTCTGTAGAAAGGTACTGAATGTCGCCTGAATCAAGGCGCACTCCGAAATTTTTTCCACTCTGCGCAAGTTTCTTTCCGGTTTTAATCGCGTTGAGTATTCCGCTTTTCAATGTGTCGTAAGTGTCAATGAGCAGTACAGTTCTGTCGGGATAAAGATCGGCGTAACTGTCAAAGGCCTCTTCTTCGCTGTCGAAAGACATTACCCAGGCGTGAGCCATTGTCCCCATGACAGGTATTCCGAAAATTTTTCCGGCTAATGTATTGCTTGTTCCCGATGCGCCGCCAATGTACGCGGCCCTGGACGCGGAAAGCGCTCCATCGGGTCCCTGCGCGCGCCTCATGCCGAACTCCATCACATTACCCTTTCGTGACGCGAGCCAGATACGGCATGTTTTTGTGGCAATTAAACTTTGAAAATTGATGATATTAAGAAGCATCCCTTCGATTATTTGACACTCAATAAGACCGCTTTCAACCCTGATTAACGGTTCCTGCGGAAAGATTACTGTCCCTTCATCCATTGCCCACAGCGAACCTGTAAAACGAAATGTTTTAAGAAAATCAAGAAACGCGTCTTCAAAAATTTCCTGATTTTTCAGCCAGGCAATATCGTTATCTGAAAATGAAAAGTTTTTTAGCTTTTCCAGAAATGTTCCAAGGCCTGCGAATACCGCATAACCGCCGTTAAACGGCTGATGCCTGAAAAACATCTCAAACACCGCCCGTTCATTTTTATTCCTTTTCCAGTACCCCTGAGCCATGGTAAGAGAGTAAAAGTCTGTAAATAAGGCTGAATTATCCATATAAATTACTACTAAATATTATCACAGGTTATGGGAGATAAACAACGAGAGATAGTGAGCTTCTTTACACGATGGGGATTTTTAATTAACAATGGAATAGCTCTGCTCCCTAACACAGATTATCCAGTATCTCGTTGTTAGGCAGAAAAACTATTCCATTGGATTCCATTTTGGAAACAGCCGCTTCTACAGAACCTTCAGGAAAACCAACTCCTTTTACAGCGTCAGATGCGACTATTGTGTTTAATCCCGAATTTTTACTGTCCATTGCGCTGAAGAAGACGCAATAATCCGTAGCTAGTCCGCCTACAATAACCGTTTCAATGCCAAGGAATTTTATCCAGCCTTCAAGACCGGTTGAAGTTTTTCGGTCATTTTCAAAGAACGCCGAATACGAGTCAAGGCCTATGTTAAAACCTTTACGTATAATTAATGAAACAGGTTTCAAATCAAGACTGCCGTATAAGTCCGCGCCGCGAGTCCCCTGGACACAATGATCAGGCCAGAGCGCCTGTCCTTTTACAAGGGGAGTGTCAATTACAATGCCAGGACTTTTATCTTTATGTGAAGAGGCGAAAGAGATGTGGCCTGCGGGGTGCCAGTCCTGTGTAGCTGCCGCCCTGCCCCCCTTCATGACAAGAGCGCGAGCCAGCGCGTTTATCGGGGCGATGATGCTATCGCCGTCATTTACCGCAAGCGCGCCGCCCGGACAAAAATCATTTTGCGCGTCGATTATCAGCAATAATGTTTTTTTAGCGTCTGTTTTCATGTTTAAACCGGAATTACTCCGAAAATATTCCAATCTTCCTGAATTTCTGGTACCTCTTTTCTGGGAGCATATTGAAATCTTCCCTGCAAAGTTTACCTATGGTTTCACTTAACCACAGACCGATGTTTGAGGCTGTAAGGCTGACATCCTTCGCCGCCCCGCCTTCCGGCTCCGCTATTATTTTATCACATACTCCGAAACGTTTAAGGTCTTCCGCAGTTATCTTCATTAGTTCGGCCGCTTCCCTTTCCCTTGATCCGTCTTTCCATAAAATCGAAGCGAAACCTTTAGGTGAAATTACAGAATACAGAGCGTTTTCCAACATGGCAAGTTCATCGCAAACGCCGAGAGCAAGAGCTCCTCCTGAGCCGCCTTCGCCGAGAACAACAGAAATTACGGGAGTTTTCAGCATCATAAATTCGTGAAGGTTACGCGCAATGGCTTCGCCCTGTCCGCGTTCTTCAGCTCCTACTCCGCAGAATGCGCCGGGAGTATCAATAAAACATATAAAAGGACGCTTGAATTTTTCAGCCTGTCTGGCAAGGCGCAGCGCTTTGCGGTATCCTTCGGGGTGAGGCATGGAAAAATTTATCCTTTGCAGTTCCGTAATGTCTCCCGCGCGCACCTGGGAAACCACCGTTACGGGAGTGTCACCTAACATACAGATTCCGCCAAGGATTGCGGGATCATCGCCGAAATAGCGGTCTCCGTGAAGTTCAACAAAATCCTTAAATATCAATGGAATGTATTCGCGGATGGTGGGACGTCCGAGGTTTTTTATAAGATCCAGTTTTTGCTGCATATTTAACATCATAACCCTCCCTGTTGTTTATAGCCGTGAAGCATGATTATTTTCGCGAGCGTGTCAGGCATTTCACGGCGGTGTGAAATAGCGTCCACAAATCCGTGTTTCCATACAAATTCCGATGTCTGGAAATGATCGGGCAGGACGGCGCCGATTGTATCCTGAATGACGCGCTTGCCTGCAAACCCCAATGTTACGCCCGGTTCCGCAAGGATAATATCACCTAACATGGCGAAAGAGGCCGTAACGCCGCCTGTTGTAGGGTCTGTAATTACAGAGATGTAGAGCTGACCCGCCTGTGTATGGCGCGCCACAGCGCCCGATGTTTTTGCCATCTGCATCAGGGAAATTATTCCCTCCTGCATCCGCGCTCCTCCGGAAGCGGAAAAAATGACTACAGGCAATTTGTTTACGGTCGCGTATTCAATCGCGCGCGTGATCTTCTCTCCTACAACGCTGCCCATGCTGGCCATCATAAAATGACTGTCCATGATACCGATAACGGCGTCGTAACCCTTTATTTTACAGCGGCCTGTAACTACCGCCTCGCCGGTTTCACATCCTTTTACCAACTCATTGATTTTATCTTCGTATCCGGGAAATTCAATCGGGTTACCCGATCTCATCCCTGAATCGAACTCACTAAAACTGTCTTTATCAGCGGTAATGCTTAAACGCTGCTGCCAGCCCAGTCTGGAATGATTACCGCAATCACAAACCCAAAGATTCTTCTCCGGCTCAGAAATGGGTTTTTTACACTGGGAACATATAAATTCATTCATGACAGAATATTACTGAAAACCTGTAAAACTATCAAGACATTTTTTGCATTTTTGTCAAAAAAACTTCATGTTTTTACAACCTGTATGATGTCTTACTGAAAAACGAAATAGGAACAGATACCGCAAAGAGATCTGGATGAACTGATAAAAATTTTAATGCAGGAAGCCAAAGATAAAAATTAGCCGTCTTTCGGAATCGAACCGAAGACCTCATGATTACAAGTCAAGTGCTCTGCCAGCTGAGCTAAGACGGCATGTTACTTTTGAAACATTATACTAAACGATATAAATTGTCAAGAAACATATTCACAACGCATTAATTCAGGGAAGTATCAAATATCGTTTGGTTTCAGAAACTGATGTATCCTGACAACTTTAATATATTACATGTATTACTCTCTTCCTCTGATTTTAGTTTCATTATAGACTGATTATATGTACGAATATAAAACAAGCGGAACCTGTTCAAAAAAAATACGCTTTTCAATTGAAAATGGGAAAATATACTCTGTAAAATTTGAAGGCGGCTGTGATGGAAACCTGAAGGCATTAGGTACGCTGCTTGAAGGCATGGACGCATCCATGGTTGTAGAAAAGCTGAAAGGAAATCGCTGCGGAAATAAAAACACTTCCTGCGCGGATCAGCTTGCAAAGGCTGTAGAACAGCGTTTATGAAACTGCTCCTTCACTGCTGCTGCGCGCCCTGCTCGCTGTCCTGCGTAAACAGCCTCCGCGAAAAGGGAATGGAACCGGAACTCTATTGGTACAATCCGAATATTCATCCATACACGGAATATAAAGCGCGCCGCGACTGCCTCGCTTTATTTGCAGCTAACGAAAACCTGAAACTGGAAATGTCAGATGAATACGCCCTTCGCCTGTTTCTGAATTTGGTATTACCCGCAGGTGAAAAACGCTGCGAAAAATGCTATACGTTACGGCTGGAAAAAACCGCTTTTCTGGCAGCGCAAAAAGGTTTTCAGGTATTCAGCACCAGTTTATTGATCAGCCCATATCAGGATCATGACGCCATAAAACGCATCGGCGAACAGGCTGCCGCGAAACACGATCTGGAATTTTATTACAGCGATTTCCGACATCTCTTCCGCGAAGGGCAGTCCGTTTCCCGCGCAAGAGGATTGTATATGCAAAAATACTGCGGCTGCATCTTCTCCGAAGAAGAACGTTATGTGAAGAGAAACGGCGATGGGTGTTAATCCCGCTTTTGAACGGTTAGCTCTCCTTACAGGCGAAGAAGGACTGGAAAAATTAACGCGCACAAAAGCGCTGATTTTTGGCGCGGGCGGAGTTGGAAGCTGGGTGGCTGAAGCTCTTGTCCGCTGCGGAATTGGGAAACTCGGCATCATTGACAATGATACCGTGTGCGCTTCAAACATAAACCGTCAGGCTGAAGCTACTTCGCTCACATTGGGGCTTCCCAAGGTTTCCGCGTTAAAAAAAAGATTACTGGAAATTAACAGCGAATGTGAAATAACATCCTGGGATGAACTTTTTTGCCGCGATAACGCACATATTTTCGACATTGAAAGCGCAAACTTTGTGATAGACGCAATTGATACCATAAATCACAAACTGGATTTAATAGAGAAGGTTCACACATACAGCGAATCCAATGGCGTTACTCTGTATTCATCAATGGGGATGGCGCTTAGAATGGATCCTACACAGATAAAAATCGCGTCAATCTGGGATACTCACGGATGTCCCCTGGCGCGGCATGTCAGGCAAGGGCTTCGCAAACGCGGTTTTCCAGGGGATTTTTCTGTTGTTTACTCAAGCGAGATTCCCTGCGGCAATTTAAAAAAAGAAAATGATGAGCCGCCCAGAGGCCCCGGAGAAAAGAGAATAAACGGCAGCAATGTAACAGTAACGGCAAGCGCAGGGTTTATGCTTGCAGGTATGGTATTAAAGAAAGCGTTATTAGATGAGACAAGATAAATTATTAAGGAACATGTGTGAGCAGATTTTTTAGAAAGACTTCAGCGGGTGAGATTGTAAAAAAACTGGCAGTTAAAATAATATTTGAACGCTCGTTGATCCGCGAAGGGGATCGCGTCCTTATCGCGGTTTCAGGCGGCAAGGATTCAAGCGTTCTGGCGTGGGCTCTATCCGAAGTAAAACCTGCTCTGAAAATAAATTATGAAACCGCCGCAGTTCATATAAGCACCGATTTTTGCTCATGCTGTAAAAAATCAATTCTGTGTCAAAAGCTACAGGAATGGGGTATCCCGTTTACTGATCTTTTTGTACCGGTAATCGGCAGGCTTAAGGAAGGAAAAAAAATGAACTGTTACTGGTGCTCCACCCAGCGGCGGACAGAACTTCTGAAATACGCGGCGGAAAACGGATATAATAAAATCGCTTTAGGGCATCATCTGGATGATATAATCGAAACTTTTTTCATGAATCTTTTTTCAAAGGGTACGTTACTCGCCATGCCTGTCCTTCTTGAATACCGTAAATATCCTGTCAGCCTGATACGCCCTCTGGCTTTGCTTGAAGAAAAACAGATCATAGCCTGCGCAAAGGAACAGAATATATTAAAAGCCTCATGCACATGCCCATACGGTCAAAATTCCAAACGCCGCGCAATACGCGGCCGTATAAAAGATTTTGTAAATGACTCAGGTGATGTTAAGAGGCGAATCATAAAAGCGTTAAGCGAAGGAGAGAAGAACTACCTGATTGAGAAATAAGAAAAAATGAGGAAAGAGAGACGCTAATTAAATCACTGTTTAAGTAATTCAGACAGTATTTCAATACCCTGATCTATTTCGCTGTCGCTTATTATATACGGAGGCAGAAGACGGATGGTATTTGTACCGGCTGACAGCATTAATAGGCCGAATTGTCCCAAATCGGCTCTGGCAATTGCGGCTTCCAGTAAAGGCCAGGCATTTTCATCAATGTCAAAACCAATCATCAAACCTTTGCTCCGCGCTTCTTTCACCTTTGGAAAATTCCTGATTGCCGTTATTAATTTTTCGCCCTTTCGTGTAATTTCCGCGAGAAATTCAGGATCATTTACAGTTTTCAGAACAACCAGCCCTGCCGCAGCGGCGACAGGATTGCCGCCGAATGTGCTGCCGTGATCCCCTACCGAAAAAACTCCAGACGCTTTTTCCCCCGCAAGAACTGCGCCAGCGGGAATGCCCCCTGCGAGTCCTTTCGCCAGAGTAATGATATCGGCTTTTAGCGGATTACCTGATGCGTCCTTATATTGTTCAAGAGCCAGGAATGTTCCGGTCCTTCCCATACCGCATTGAATTTCATCAAACATCAGAAGAATGTCTCTTTCCATGCACATCCGGTGTGCCGCTTTAATAAACTCAACTGTCTGCGGAATAACGCCGCTTTCGCCCTGCACTGCTTCAATCAAAAGTCCGGCTACAGTTTTACCGTCCAGCGCACTGTCAAGCGCGTTTATATCGCCGCCGCGTATATGAATAAAACCTTCGGTAAAAGGACCGAAATCACGGTGGAATTTATCCTGACCTGTAGCAGCCAATGTGGTAATTGTTCTGCCGTGAAAGCTGCCCTTAAGCGTAACGATGGTATGCCTGCCAGGACCGTATTTTAAAAGTGAATATTTTCGCGCGATTTTACATGCGCCCTCATTCGCTTCCGCTCCGGAATTCGCCAGGAAAACATTTTTCATACCGGCCGGTGCGCAGGCTTCCACCAGTTTTTCAGCGAAACCTGCGCTTACGTCGCTTTGATAGTAGTTGCAGATATGTAAACACTTTGCGGCCTGCTCGCTTACAGCACGGACAAGCGGCGGGTAATTATGCCCCAGAATGTTAACTGAAATTCCTGAACCGAAGTCAAGATATTTCTTCCCGTTTATATCGGTTAACCATACCCCTTCGCCTTTCGCGAATGTTACAGGCAGCTTATGGTATGTGTTCATAAATACATTATTCATTTATTCCTCATTGGTTAAAATTTTTTTTACTAATTACCTGTCAGTCTCTTGTCAATTTCCGCGACTTCGTAATCATTGCCCATGGCCGCGAAGATTGCCCTTGAGCGCTGCCAGGCTTCCGCCGCTTCTTTGCTTTTTCCGGCTCTGCGGTGAACATCTCCCATGGCGCGCCAGTTTGCGGCAAGACCCCAGGTATTTTCCACACGGCGGTCAAGATCGAGGGAAGACTCCAGAGCCTGTACAGCGCCTGAAGCGTTACCTGCCAGAGAACGGATTGATGCAATCATATACCAGTCATAGGCCGCGTTTTCAAGATACTTGTCTTTTACATGAATATCAAGACTGCGCCTGACAGAGTTTTCCGCTTCAGCGAATGATCCCAGTTCGCGCAGGGCAAGACCCCTGACCTGCCAGGAAAAAGCAATATAGAGCCTGTCCTTCCTTATATTGCCGGCATAACGGTTTACCTCATCCAGAACAGATTGGGCTGACGCGCCGCCTGTAATCAGTCTGCCCCTTGCCAAAAAGATCCTGCTGATCGACAAGAGTTCACTGTCTCCGTGGTTTTGAGCCATTGCGACAGCCTTTTCTATTTCCGCGAATGCTTCCTCATTACGGCCAAGCGAGAAAAGCGTATTGCCAAGCGAAAGACCGCTTCGAATCATCAGGGACGTATCATCTACCATGATTGCTCTGGTTTTGCATCCTGTCAGCAAACCAAAAGCAATTTCCAAATTTCCCCTTCCCGCTTCCCTGTTGGCGGAAGCAAGTTCTTTTTCCGTCAGTATGCGTATATCAGTAACATCGCCTGAATTTTTCGGGCTGGTAGAACAGGATGCTGTCATCAATAAAAACATTACCGCAGTTACCGCGGTAAAGAACGTTATATGCAACCTGTTAAATCTATTCATATAAAATTTCCGCCGTTAAAATTCCAGATTCCTGGGAGTAGCCGCTCCCGGACCTGTTTCCTTGATTTCTGGAACGCCGCCCTTGAAAAGGGGATTATTTGTCAGGGAGACAATCAATTTTTCCGCTTCCACAAGCGCGGTTCTGACATTGGAAAGTATAAGTGCGATTTGCGGAAGCTGGCCCGGTATAAATTCAACTACATTATCAAGACTGCCCAAAATGCCTGATATGGAATCAAGAAGTCCTACAAGGTCTGTATAAACCGGACCTTCAGAATCCAGAATTGACATAATGGTGCCGGAAGGTTCGGCGAGTTGATCTGTGAGCGTCACAACATTGGACAGAATTGGACCGATTTGAGATGAAAGATCGCCAATAAGCGTATCTACGCCTGTTAGTATTGGATTGATCTGGCTGGAAAGTCCGTCTGTAAGAGTCTCTACATTCGCTAGTATCGGATTAATTTGCTCAGACAGATCGCCTGTAAGCGTCTCAATATTTGACAGAATTGGACTGATTTGTGTTGAGAGATCGCCCAGGAGCGTATCAACATTTCCAAGTATCGGACTAACCTGCGCGAGCAATGGATTGATTTGCGTTGAAAGTTCGCCTGTAAGCGTCTCAATATTTTCCAGTATCGGGTTTACCTGCGCAAGCAATGGATTTAACTGCAATGAAAGATCATTTGAAAGCAATTCGATATTTGCAAGTATTGGACTAATCTGCACCGAAAGATCGTCTGTAAGCATTTCTATGTTCGCGAGAATTGGAGAAATCTGCACGGAGATGGATTGAACCAGTTCGGTGATACCGGCTGTAACTTCTTCAAGATTGATAAGTATCTGTCCAAGGGCAAGCGACTCGGCTCCTTCTGATCCCGCGAGGGCTACATTTATCGTTTCAAGTAACATATTAACCTGATTAATAATATTGCTTATACTATCGCTTGATTCCGGTCTGCTCGCCAATCCGGTTCTGATATATTCCCTGGCTTTTAAGGAATTAATTTCGGGAATTACAGGCCAGTCCTGGGGATCCTTTGACGCTTTTTCCTGAAGCACACCGCCTTTACCCGGATGAAAAACAAACGAACTTCCAAGACCGATAGGGCTTACATTTACTTCCACTATTGAGCCTTCTTTTACCCTGTGATTATATTCTTCAAAAATTGTAAATATAACTTCGACTGAATCGGCTTCTGTCAGCATTATTTTTTTTACGCGTCCCATGGTAAAGCCCTTGTACTGAACAGCCATATTCGGGCTTAAACCCGCCGCGGAATTAAAATAGGTAATATAATTAAAATCTCTGGCAAACCATCGCTGAGTGCTGCCAAGCAGGAAAACCACGGCTACTAAAATAGCGAGACCAAGAATGACAAGTACGCCGACTACCTGATCCGCGTAACGAATGGAAAATTTCATGATGCCATACCCATTTTTAAAAAATCATTAAGTTCATCATTGGTGTCAATATTTTCCTTTGCTGTTTTAATTAATAATTTTCCGTCTGTGATTACAGCCACATAATCAGCTATTTCCCTTATAATTCTCATCGCATGGCTTACAAACAGAATTGTCGCGCCTTCCTGTTTCTTCTGCCGTACAATGTTTAAAAGCTTTTTCGCCGAAACATCATCCAAAGACTCTGTCCATTCATCAAGATAGAGTAAATTTGGCTTGCAGAGCATGGCGCGCGCGAACGCGATAAGTTTCTGTTCGCCCATTGAAAGCCTGGCAGGTCTTATCGCGAGATCTTTTTTATATCCTACTTCCGCGGTCACTTCTTTTATGCGATCCGCGCGCTGTTTTTTATTCATGTGCGGATAATGTATTTTTAACGGCAGCTCCAAAATTTGATTTAAATCCTGGTTGGCCCAAAGCGCCGAATCCTGAAAAATAAACGCTCCTTCCCTGCGGAATTCAAGATTTTCCGCGCGGTTCATGTGGGCGATATTTTTTCCCTTATAAAGCACTTCCCCCTTGTTTGGCACTAAAAGCCCTGCGGAAAGTTTTAATACAGTGCTTTTCCCTCCGCCGGACGGCCCTACAATGGCGGTTACTGTTGACACATCAAATTCCGCGGTTATGCCCTGAACCACATCCTTGTTCTGCGCTGAGAATGTTACATCTTTAAATTCAATCATTACCGCCATTAAAAACCTGAAAAAAGCCTATATAATATAATATAATACCGACAGCAACACATTTACCAGTATACAAAGAGCAAAAGCTCCGCTGACCGCTTTAAGACCCGCAACCGGCACTTCTGTACTTGCCCGTTCAACAGAAAAACCCTGAATTACAGCAACAATTGAAATAATCGCGCCAAATGAAACGCTCTTAAGGATGGAAAGTATTATATCCTGGATTTCCAGATGCTGCAGCAAACTGGAAAAATAGTAATCCATGGGCATGGCGCTGAAAAATTGAGCTACAATATAGGAGCCTGCCAGCCCAAAAATCGCGAAATAAATATTCAGAAAAAGAAGCGAAATTGTAACTCCAAGAAAACGCGGAACTGCCAGATGAACTATCGGGTCTACCCCTACAGAAATATAGGCTTCAACTTCATGAGAAATCACCATTCCGGCTATTTCTGTCGCAATGGCGGTAGCTGAACGCGCTATTACGATAAACGCGGTTAATAAAGGTCCTAACTCTCTAAGTATTATTGTAATCAGTATTGTGTAAAGCAGTTGATCCTGCGCAAATTGGGCCAGCATTGACACGCCGATAATATTAACAGCCGCGCCGATAGCTAAAGCCAAAAGAGTCGTAATCCCAAGCGCGTGAACAAATGTAAAGAGGATTTGCATTATAAGAATCTTAAAGGAAGCCTGTGTTTGACGCGCAAAATAGCCTACTCCCTTTAAAGTTCTCGCAAAAAATCCCAAATTATACAAAAAATCGCTAAATTTGCTCAAGGGATCCCACATAAAACCAATATACATTTATTATTTTACTTTGTACAGTGTATAGTGGCGCTGAATATCAAGCCTATTGACATTTCAGTTCATTTTTAGTATCTGTTATAGAAAAGGGCCCTTAGCTCAGTTGGTTAGAGCAGGAGACTCATAATCTCTTGGTCCGGGGTTCAAGTCCCTGAAGGCCCAAACGGTTAATTCCTTATACTGTAAGGAATTAACATAAATTTACGAATATGCTACCACCGTAATAAAGGCGCATATTCTCCTGTTTATGTCGAATTGACAAAATTTGACAAAATTTTTGGGGGAGGGGATGCGCCATTATTATTTGCGTCGAAGAACTAAAGATGGTAAATGGTATGCCATTATTTAAAATATAAATAAGTTGTGATTTTAACCAAATCCTGACTTTTTATTGGAGAATTACTATGAGAAAATTATTCATTGAACGAACCGTGTATTTTAAAAGCCTGCAAACATTAAAGTTTTTTACTGCCGTTTTTATAATACTTTTTATTTTATCATTAACAGTCTGTAACACAACAAATCCGCCCGACAACAACACAGGCGGTATTAATGCCGGTGTTATTGAACAGATCGCAAATAGTTTTTCCGCCAGAGCATTTATTGAAAAAGAAGTTTCAAAAGACGATATTGAAATAATCTTAAAATCAGGCGCAAAAGCGCCAAGCGCGAGAAATACACAACCGTGGCATTTTACCGTAGTTAGAAATGCGGATTTTGCTGCAAGTATGGTTCGCGGAGCCTCAAATAGTTGCGTGATTATCGTAATTTCAGGACCAGCCGCGGCAAGTGAAGGTATTAATGTGGATTTTGATACGGCTCTCGCAGCTCAAAACATGGTTATATCAGCGCAAGCTCTTGGATTAGGCTGCCGAATATTAACAGGACCGGTACGGGAAATAAATATAAATAAAAAAGAATATTTGAAAATTCCAAATGGTTTTAACGCAGTAGCTATACTGGCAATTGGTCATGTAGAGAATATTGCCGATGCGATAACAGGCGCTTCGCTTCGTAAACCTTTAGGCGATATAGTCAACTATGTAGAATAAAGTTTGTTTACAAGGCTTCGGAATAATTGCCAAAGATATTCTGTAACCTCAACCGAATCTGCAGGGTGAAGGTTCCCCTCTTGATCATCAGATGATAACAAAGGAGGGAACAATTCAAATATGAATTTCTTAATAAAGAGTTTTTATCATCCAATATTTATACCTTATAAGTTTTTGGTCCTTCGGTAAAACTAAATGTATAACTTCTTCAACGTCAATGTAAAAGATTTTGAAAATTGGGTTTTCCGCTGTTTGATAAACGCCTTTTATCGGCGGATTTTCATCAAGCGCTCTTGCTTTAAGTTTTATATCCTCTACAAAAACCACTTTACCATTTACTGATAAAACAGGTGAAATATTTTGCGGATAAGTACAAAATGATACATTCGGGTTTTCTTTTAATTGTTTGTATACTGGTTTTTCACTGTTGGTGCAAAAATAAACTTTGTTTCCTTATGCAAAGAGGTATTGAAATACTCTCGTTCACGGACTAAAGTCCGATGCTTTATCCCCTTCAATAGTCGCAAATACGCTGTTTGTATTTGCTTTCAGGATTTCCTCATAATTAATCATAATTATCCTCCAAAAAATATTTTGGCTTGTATTTTTAAGCCCTTAATAGTAAATTATAAGCGATAGTGTTATTTGTTAAGTAAACATCGTTTTGTTTGGTAGTTTTTTTTATGTAACATAGTTTCCAAAAAGAAACTATTGGAAATCGAGGTTATAATGAAACTGCGTATAATTTTCGATTTAATTCTACGGTTTTACAACCGCACTTATATAGAGGTTATCATGCTAAAAAGATTTAACTTTCCAGCGTGTCCTGTTGAAACAGCTTTAATGATGATGGGCAACCGTTGGAATGTTCTTATTGTTCGGGAGTTGTTAACTGGAATAAAACGCTTTTGAGAATTAAGGAAAGGATTATCAGGAAATTCTCAAAAAACACTGACTGAACATCTCCGTATAATGGAAGAACATAATCTTGTAAATCGTAAAGTATATGCGGAAGTTCCCCAAAGGTTGAATATTCACTGACCGATTGCGGTAAAAGTTTAAAAACTATACATGACGCAATGTGGAAATGGGGCGAGAAGTTTCAAGAAAGTCAAAAAGCAAATAAAAAAGATAAAAAGAAATAAACTAAATGAAAATATGTTTTAATAATTTTATATTTGCAACGGCTAAGTCGTTGATACGCTTTCCGGTTTTATGTAATAATCAGAATAACATATACCATGAAGGTATAGCTTCTCAAGTCTTTGTTTTACTCTCAATTTTTCCAATAAATAATGCCATGAAGGTATTCTGCGTTTCAGAAGGGCGCAAATTAAATTCGAACTTGTGTTCGGGTATTATTTTTTCGAGGAGTCTTTATGGTCGCTTCTGGTTTTATTAACGATGTTGCTTATACGCAATTATCATGGAAAACAACTAAAGCTGTATTGGGGCAATGTTTGTTCCTTACTCTGGCTTTAGTTCTGCCAACTTTAACACATAGGCTTGGTTTAAATTATCTCATTGCGCAGCCGATGCATTGGATGATTTTATTTGCTGGTTTAACTTATGGCCCATTATCAGGTTTAATTATCGGCGCTTCAATTCCTGTTGTTTCTTTTTTAATATCTGGTATGCCGGCGCCAATGATGTTACCTTTAATGATACCTGAATTGGCTGTTTATGGTTTATTAACAGGATTATTAAAAAATAAAATTACTGCATTTGGATCTGTTGCGGTTGCTTTAATTACAGGCAGAATTGTATTCTTAATTTTATTGGCTATAGCAGGACGCTTAAATGTACCTGTTTTGGAGTATGCACAAACAACATGGATGCCTGGATTGGCAGCAGTTATTTTACAAATTGCGTTATTACCATTTTTGGCGGCTCTTTATATTAGAGCAGTTAAAGACTAACAGTTGAGCTTGCTGTTCCAAAAACGCAAACCTTCGGTATGAAAGTTTTGGAACAGCCTCAAATATCAAAAAAATGAATTTTTAATTTTGTAATTTGATCAAAAGGTATTGACAAATAATTGAATTTTGATTATCCTAATACTTAGTATACAGATATGTTTACTAATTTAATTTCATTGGAGGAAAAAATGAAAAAAAGGATTTTTATCAGTCTTTTTATCGCAAGTGTGTTATTAGTGGGTTTTTCTCAGACTGTCATGGCCAGAGGTAGCTCTGATAACACTTCAACTCTTACTGTGGGAGCAACCCCGGTTCCGCATGCTGAATTGCTTAATTTGATTAAGAACGATTTGGCGACTCAGGGAATCACATTGAGAGTAGTGGAATATACCGATTATGTACAGCCTAATTCCGCATTAATCTCCGGGGATATCGATGCGAATTTCTTTCAGCACATTCCCTACCTGGAATCAAATACCGATTGGACATCCCGGCTTAGTTCAGCTTTTGGCGTTCATATTGAACCTTTTGGTTTGTACTCATCAAAACATGGGAATATTTCAAATTTACCAAACAACGCGACAATAGCCATTCCAAATGATCCGACGAACGGCGGACGCGCGCTTCTCCTTCTTCAATCCAACGGATTGATCACTTTAAGAAACGGAGCAGGACTGGAAGCGACTTCCCGGGACATTACAAGCAATCCTAAAAACTTTCGTTTCATAGAACTTGAAGCCGCCCTGCTTCCCCGTTCATTGAATGATGTTGATGCTGCCACCATTAACGGAAATTTCGCGCTTCAGGCAGGATTCAATCCAATCAATGACGCGCTCATTATTGAAGGCGCTGATTCACCGTATGTGAATATTGTGGTTGTCCGTAAGGGAAGCGAACAAGATCCAAAAATAGTCGCTTTAAAAAACACACTGTTAAGCCAGAGAGTAAAAGACTTCATTAACAGAAGCTACTCAGGCGGAGTCATATCTATTTTCTGATTAAAAAATTAACCATGGAGAACACGGAGTTTCACGGAGAAAACAGATGATTTTTGTACGAAAACTTCCGTGTTACTCCGTGATCTCAGTGATTTTTCTTCATAAGTGCACGTACATGCTGTTAAATGCCATATATACCGCTGTTCCGCAAAATATGCTTAAAAGTATATTTCTGCGCCACAGATGAAGAATAACGGTAACAGCCGCAGCGGCAAGCGCAAATCCGCCCTGCCAAAAATTATCCTGTTTTATATTTTCGTATATAACTGAACTAATGGCATTTAACGCAAGAACAGTCATGGCAAGCGGCGGCACAACTTTCTCTATAAAACCGATGAAAGCTTCTGTTTTATGTCCCTGCTTTTTACCAATAAAAAACAAAAAAGGAAATGCGCGGCAGAAAAATATCACAATAGCCATTACCACCGTTAGTAAAAGCGCTTCCCCTGAATCAATTTTCATTACACGCCCTTTTCCTTCCCAATATGGAATTAACTGCCAAGGCAAAAGCGATAGCAGCCAGAAGAGAAAAACGCGAAGGTAAAAAAACAACGCATAAAATCGCTGATATCGCAGAAACAATAAAAATGCCCGGTTTCCGTATCTTTATAATTTGTTCAAGCATAAGCACTATGAAAAGAGCAGTAAGAGCAAAACTTACTCCTTCAATATTATAGGATAGCAGCGAACCTGCGGCAGCGCCGATTAACGAACCTGCGACCCAATAACTTTGATTAAGGAGCGTTACAAGAAACATAAAATTTCCAATACTGCCGGCAGGAATGGGATTTTTTATACCGGAAATACTTAATATTTCGCCGTTATCTTCTGGTAAAGACGATAACAGGGCAAATGTCTCATCGGTCAAACCAAAGATGCAATAAACTTTTCGGATACCTGAAAACGGCATTCGTTTAATCATGGATAATCCGTACGCGATATGACGGGCGCTCAGAACCAGCTGCACCAGAGCGGCTTCCCATAAACTAACGCCTGCGGCAAAAAGTCCAACGGCGATGTACTGTCCCGCTCCTGTATACATTAAAACACTCATTGCCGCTGTTAACCAAATAGGATATCCTGCATCGGACATAATTAAGCCAAACGCAAAACCGATTACAGGATAACCTAATAAAACAGGAACCGAGTATTTAAATGCCACTATAAAAATATGTCTCATAATTATCTATTATATTACAGCTTTAAACCATTAATAAGAGTCTATCTGCCAACTGTATATCCCGGATTTAGCGGCGCCAATGATAAACAAAAAGCCGCTGTTATTAACATAATAAATTGAATGATTTTAATGTAGCCGCTCCCTTTCCCATGTAAACAAAGTACAATGACTGTATTCCGTCAGGTATCTTTATTTCTGATAAAAACTCTTTCCATACATTGCTGGAATCAATTTTAATTTTACCTAACAACGGGCCATCCCAGGATGTTTTAACCTCAAAAAAACCAACATTATAACCCCGTGTTTTTACAGATACTGCATTTATTCCTTTACAATCAAAATATTTAAATCCAATACCATATTGGGTATTTATATTTGCGACAAATCCTGTTTCTTCATCACCGTCTTTTCCATCCTGTGTAACATACGGAAGAAGCGGATCGCGTTTTGACCAGTATCCCGCAAGAGGCTGATCATTATTCTCCGCGCAAAAGAAATTACATGCTATATAAGAAGGATATTCACCTCTTCCTGCAAGCGGTCCGTTATTTGGCCCGCAGGAAGTCATAAGAACCTGATTAATCGAACCATCATCATTTATTTTAATCGGTTCAAGACATGCCTGGCGGCTGAATTCTTTTCCGTTTGTGTGTCTGTGGTAAAAAATATACCATTTACCTTTTATCTCCACTATACTCCCATGATTATTACCATTGTCATTCATAGGTTTCCCGGCGGGTTTATATGTATCAATATATTTATCTGTATTACTGATTATAATACCGCCGTAAATAAAATCCTTTAAAGGATTTTTACTTGTCGCATAACATAATTCATTTAAAGCAATGGAAGAATATATAAAATAGTAAATATCACCGCGTTTTCTGACAGATGAAGCTTCAAAAAATTCATGTCCTTCAAAACCCGTTCCTTCGCTGTAACATGAAGTTGGCGCGATAAATACCGGTCCCTCATTTATAATCAGCATATCAGATTTTAGTACTACAGCTGTGGACCCTTTTCTGCTTTTGTCATCTGGCCAGCAAAATCCGGTATAAAGGTATGTTTTTTCGCCTTCCGTTAATACACCGGGGTCAAACTGATGTATGTCGCCTTCCTTTCTGCCGTATAATGTTCCGTCAGGATATTGCACATAACCTAAAAAATTAAATTTTCCTGCGGGAGTATCACATACCGCTACGGATATTACATCCATTTTATCAAGAGCATAATATAAATAATACTTTCCGTCAGATCCGGTTGTAACATCAGGCGCATATAAACACATGCTTCCGTCAGAATTAAAAGGATCATCTGTTTTTTTATATATTTCTCCTTCAAAACGCCAGTCTGTTAAGTCATCTTCTGGTGCGGACCAACAGACATAATCATTCATGCAATAAACATAACCATTAAATTTATCATGGGAACCATACACATAAACCCTGCCGCCGAAAACATGAGGTTCACCGTCTGGTATATATTCCCATGATGGAAGATACGGATTAAATCCTTGTTTTTTCATAATGATTTTACCTCCAAAAAAATGTTGATAAAAATTTATCTAATTTATTAATCCAGCTCAATAGCAAGACAATTGGTATATATGGTAGGAAGAGTTTCCGGTAGCTTTACTGTTATAACTCCGTAATTTTGATTATAGGAAACTTTTCCGTATCCCAGCAATCTAACTGAAGTGACTTTTTCATCAGCAGATATACTGCGTATCACAGTTGTCCTGCTTTGCGGAGCTTTCATAATAAACGCATAAATATTTTTACCTTTTGCGGTAAAACGGAAATCAAACTCTGTCCATGCTACAGCCTCTTCCTTAAATAATTCTTTGGTTTGTACTGTTGAAACACCTTCACCAAATGTACGCCATGGACGAGTGCCGAAAATTCCCTCACCGCACATTCCTGTCCATGCTGCTAATTCTTTAAGTATATAAGCGGCTTCATCATCAATGGAACCATCAGGAAGCTGCAGTATATTGAGCAGCATGGTTCCGTTCTTGGATACGATATCAACTAGCATTTCAATGATATGTCCGCACTTTTTATATTGCTGTTTCGCGTCATAGAACCAGTTCCCGATACAGGTATCAGTATGCCAGGGCCTGGGATTTATTTGCGGAAGCTGACTTTTTTCAATGTCCACCACTCCAATAGAATATATTTCTTCCCTTCTGTCTTTCTGCGTATAAACAGCCTGGTTTTTTCCGTGTTTTTCAATTGACTTATTATAAAGATATGAAACAGCTTCAAGTCCGTATATATAGGCAGGATCTTTATCAGGCGCTGTATATTCAAAATGATCGGTGCGCTGATAGGCGAAAGGAAGTCCGCCGTCTGTATACAGAAGTTCCGGTGTGTAAAGATCTATTATTTCTTTTATTACCGAAAGCCAGTATTTGTGATGATTGTTATTTGTTGTATACCACTGGAGAATATCGGAAACATCTCTTTCTTTTTTGATGTGTTCGTAATTGTCCATATAAAAATTACGGTATTCAGGATCATTGCCGTCATAAGGAACACCGGCATAAGGGCCGTATTTATCTTCTCCCTTGTTTACCGCCCACCAGGAAAATGTCGCTCCCAGATGTTCTGCGATTCCAAACGGCAGCTTATGCCTGTCAGCCGCTTTTTTCCAAAGACCGCAAATATCTTTCATCGGGCCAATCCGGGTAGAATTAAAACTGTTAAATTTTGAAGGGTAATTAAAAAAATGATCATGGTGCATTGCCTGAGCTACAAAGTACCGCGCTCCGGCTTTTACATATAAATCCATTAATTCATCAGGATTGAATTTATCAGCTTTCCAGAGTTTTACAATATCCTTGTAACCGAATTTGGACGGGTGCCCGTAATGGCGCAGATGATAAAGGTACTGAGGCGTTCCTTCGATATACATATTTCTGGCATACCAATCACCGCACATGGGCACGCTTTGAGCGCCCCAATGGCTCCAGATGCCAAGTTTCGCGTTACGGAACCATTCAGGGCATTCAAAATTTCTCAATGATTCAAAATCAGCTTTAAACATTTTATTCATTCTTCCTTAAAACAGAAGAAAAAACAAGTGTCCTTAGGTATATATTTAACGCACATATCAGTTTTGATTTAGAGACCGGAACTGCTTATAATGCTGAATATCAAATTCCCTTGAAAATGAGAGAATTGCCTCGTTTTGCAGGATATTCCCTTATTTCAAAATTTCTTCCGTCAAAAGAAATTCTTACATTAATATTTTTATTTATTCCATTAAAAAATGGTTTTAAACAATTTTCAATTACATCCTGTTCTGTTGGATTATTAGCTCCATAGTTAATGTGTAAAATACACTCGAATTGAAATTTTCTTTCTTCAGGCGATTTTCCACGGCGGGAATAATTTTTTTTTATGCTGTTACGCGGATCAAGAAAAATAGAAAAACCATCAGAATTCGGATTTAAATTATCTGTGATAGCAAGATACCACCCTGAAATATTTCTTTGAGACTGTAAATTAACGAAAGATAACTTTGCTTGTTTTTGTATAGTTTGATTACGTTCTCCGGGAGAATAAAATGTTCCTGTTATAATTTGCGGAAGACCGGCAATAGCCCAATAATCGTAAATATTTTCCGAATAATAAGCAGGTAAATGAGAAATTGTTGATGATGTCTTTAATATTTCTTTCGTTATGTCATTGTAACAATGAATACGCGTTTCAAGCATTTCTATAATATTTTCATATAACCAAATTCGCGCATTGACAGTTTTATTAATAAAATCGTTATTTTCCAAAATAATTTTTTCACCGTAACTAGTAATAGTTCTGATTGGCGTATTAAAATAACTAAAAGGAGTAAATCTGGCAAGATAATGAGCAGGCAGGTAGCCGGAATTAAATTTGAATGTTGTAAGCTGCGACCATTTCAT
>JGI24695J34938_10000655_pt1 | contig 32953 bp, 30 predicted proteins | sample TergutCo191P3_FD_34938 | JGI IMG/M metagenome (IMG submission 34938)
TGCCCGTTACCACGGGGAACATAGGCTTGGGTTGCTCTTATTATGATTATAAGATCATGGATATATTGCGGTTCAAGGCTTCATGCTTTGAACCTTTTTTTTTGTTGTAAGGAAAACAACATGTGCAGAAACAATGTTTTAATAGAAAATGTATTGCTCGAAATAAATAGAGGCATTAAGAAAGGAATTAACTCGGATATCCTCGCTCAGAAATACGCTTTATCGGAAAGCCATTTACGCAGGTTATTTAAATTCGCTTTTAAGCAGTCAATCTCAAGTTACATCCGTTCACGGAAATTAACGGCGAGTCTTAAAGAGCTGTTGGAAAGTAATGAAAACATAATCGATATCGCGCTTAAATATGATTTTGATTATGAGCAGTCATATATAAGAGCTTTCAAGCGAAAATACGGATCAACGCCCGGCAACTACCGCAGAGCATATAGGATTTTAAAAAGGAATATGCCGTGTTTAACCAGTGAGGAGTTTGATGTAAAAAGCGAGGAATGTGAAAAATTTTCTTAATAGCTTTCCGCCGCGCCGCCTGACAGCAGTTTAACAGCAGAGCTTGTACCGATTCTGCAGGCGCCTGCTTTTATAAACGCTTCCAAATCCTCACGGGTTTTGATTCCGCCTGCGGCTTTTATTTTTACGTTTGCGCCGATGTTATTTTTAAACAGCTCGATGTCAGCTAATGACGCGCCTGCTGTCCCAAAACCTGTCGATGTTTTGATAAAATCGGCTCCGGCTTCGGTTACAATTCCGCAAAGGCGGCGTTTTTCGTCTTCTGTTAAATAGCAGGTTTCTATTATTACTTTTAAAATTTTTTCATTGCATGTTTTTTTTAATAATTTAATTTCCTCAAGAACATAATCATAATTTTTATTTTTGATATCGCAGACATTTATCACCATGTCGATTTCGTTTGCTCCGCTTAGGATTGCCCGCTCTGTTTCAAGAACCTTTGCCGCTGTTATCGAATAACCAAGAGGAAAGCCGATAACAGTGCAGATATTTAAATTCGAGTATTCGTTACGGACAGGTTTCACATAACACGGCGGTATACAGACAGACGCTGTTTTGTATTTGACAGCTTCATCGCAGAGGACTCTTATTTCTTCCCACGATGAAGTCATTTTTAAAAGAGTGTGATCGATACAGCCGAAAATATCTTCGCTTTTCATAAAAAAATAAAAAATAACCACAGAGGCACACAGAGTGTTACGCGCAACATATTAATCATGACACTCTGTGAAACCCTGTGGTAAAAATTTCTTCATTCCTCCGGATTATCAGCCTATTTTATTCAACGCCATTAAAATAAAGTACACAAGGAATACAATTGTCGCGCCTAACAAAATCGGATGAATATCTTTTATTTTCTTCTGGCAGAGTTTGATGATTGTAAAGAAAATAAATCCGGCGGCGATACCGTAGGAAATGTTATACGCGAATGTCATAACCGCGACTGTTAAGAACGCGGGGATTGATTCGTCAAGTTCCTTCCATTTGATATCAACAAAAGATTCAGCCATCATGATGCCGACGATGATTAATACCGGAGCTGTCGCCTGTGCTGGAGCCATACCGAAGAGAGAAACCAGCGGCAGACAAATCAGGAATAAAAGCGCCGTAACAACCGATGTTAAACCGGTGCGTCCGCCCTCGCTGATGCCTGAAGCGCTTTCGATATATGTTGTTGTGTTTGAAGTTCCAAAAAGTGCGCCGATTGATGTCGCGGTTGAGTCCGCGAAAAGCGCCTTATCCATTTTCGATTTAAAGCCTCTCGATTCGTTAAGCGCAATTTCGTCGGCGGCGTCAAAAATACCGCTCTTGCGTCCGGTGCCGATTAACGTACCGATTGTATCAAATGTATCGGTAAGACTGAAAGCGAAAATCGTAATCAATACAAGGAAAAGTCTGTCGCCGTTAAAAAGAGTGCTAAAGCCTGCGTCTCCGAAGAAAGCGAAAGAAACTTCGCCGAATCCGGAAAGAGCCGATAAATCAAAAATCTTTTCGGGAACGTGCGTTACACCCATCGGAATACCGATTATAGTAGCCGCGATAATACCGATAAGCATCGCGCCTTTTACTTTAAGCTGCATTAAAACAACTGTAAGAACAAGACCGATAAGAGCAAGAATCGGACCTGCGGAATTAAATTTGCTAAGCTCCGGCACAGCGTCCGCGCCCGGAGTAAAGCCGAGCGAAGTAGAAACAAAATTGATAATACCGGCGTTTTTAAAACCGATGTAAGCGATAAATAATCCTATGCCGCCGCCGATCGCAAGCTGAAGCGATTTAGGTATCGATTTAATAATCGCTTTGCGAAGTCTTGTAACAGTAATAATAATGTTAACAATACCGCAGATAAAAACCATGGCAAGAGCTTCGCGCCAGCTAAAACCAAGCGCTCCGCAGACAGTAAACGCGAAGAATGCGTTTAATCCCATACCCGGCGCAGTCGCGTAAGGTACTTTCGCGACTAAACCCATTATCAATGTTCCGATCGCAGCGGCAAGAATTGTAGCGACAAAGACGCCACCCCAATTCATTCCGGTTGACGACAGAATATTGGGATTGACAAACATGATATACGCCATTGTAAAAAATGTCGTAAGACCGGCTAGAACCTCAGTGCGAACTGTTGATCCGTTTTTGGAAATTCCAAAGAATTTATCCATACAATATCTCCTTATAATAACAATTACTTCGTATACAAAGGTCTCTCCACATATTTTGTGTGGAGCAGTTTATGCGCTTTATGACAGCCGGGTCCTTCTTTAAAGAAATCCTTATAAACTTCATTAATGGAAGGATTCAGATGAGAGCAGCGGTACTTCGATTTCTCATCATCGGAATAAAGACCGCTTGTGCGCTGCTTGCGGATATCATCAGTGCATCCGTAAGGTTGACCGCCGCCTGCGACACATCCGCCGCGGCACGCCATTACTTCTATAAACTGATAAGGAACTTCCTTCTTTTCTTTAATTGCTTTGCGGACTTCGTCAAGCACTGCGGCAATATTTCCCATCTGATGCGCAACCGCGATTTTAATTTTCTTTCCGTTCAAATCAACTTCGCCGGTTTTTACGCCGTCAAGTCCGCGGGCAGTTTTAAAATTGATATCAGAAAGTTCTTTCTTGGTTACAAGATAATACGCGCTTCGAACAGCAGCTTCCATAACACCGCCTGTAACGCCGAAAATTGTTCCGGCTCCTGTGTACGGTCCCATCGGATTGTCAGCTTCTTCATCATCAAGATTGAGAATATCGATGCCTGCCTGTTTGATCATGCGGGCAAGTTCGCGGGTTGTGATAACGATATCGACATCCCAGCCGAAACCTGCGCTCTTCATATCATCATTGCGATGGTTTTCCCATTTCTTCGCTGTGCAAGGCATTACAGACACTGAGTAAATTTTGTTACCGTCGATTCCCGCTTTTTCTGACCAGTATGCTTTAATCATCGCGCCCATCATCTGCTGAGGCGATTTCGCGGTCGAGAAATTAGGAATTAAATCCGGATAATATTTTTCAAGGTAATCTACCCATGCAGGGCAGCAGGATGTAATTAACGGGAGCGTTCCGTTTTCTGTAAGCCGTTTTACAAGCTCGGTTCCTTCTTCCATAATTGTAAGGTCAGCGGAGAAGTTAGTGTCAAAAACTGTTTTAAAGCCAAGACGGCGGAGAGCGGCGTAGATTTTTTTGGTAAAAAGAGTTCCCGGAGGAAGACCGAACTCTTCAGCTAACGCGACGCGGACAGCCGGAGCGATCTGCACTACAGGATGTTTTTCTTTATCCTGAAGAGCGTTCCAAACATTGACAGTATCATCGCGTTCGTAAATTGCGCCGACAGGACAATGCGCGGCGCACTGTCCGCATTTAATGCACGGACTTTCACCTAACGGAGCGTCAGCGGCGCTTGCGATTTTTCCTTTTATTCCGCGCCCGAGGAACTCTAACGCCCAAACATTCTGCACATCCTGACAAACTTTTACGCATCTGCCGCAGCGGATACATTTATCGGGACATAAAATAATCGAAGGACTCGATTCATCTACAGGCAGATTGCTGTTTACTTTTTTGAAAGGCGCTTCGCGCAATCCGAACTCCGCGGCTAAAGTTTGAAGCTCGCAGGAATGACTGCGCGGACACTGAAGACAATCATCGGGGTGATTGGAAAGAATCAATTCAAGAACTGTTCTTCTAACCGCGATAATTTCCGGATCGTGGGTAATGACGCTCATGTTCTGCTCGCATGCCGTACAGCAAGCGCGCACCATTTTCGCCGAGCCTGCCATACGCACAATACAAATACCGCATGAAGCCCACGGCGCGAGATCGGGGTTATAACAGAGGGTAGGAATTTTTACGTTCACCTTTTTCGCGGCGTCAAGAATTGTTGTCCCTGGTTCTACTTCTATCGATTTACCGTTTATTGTTATGTTGATCATATTCTCCTCCCTTAACTCTTAATAACCGCTTTGAATTTACAAACAGCCTGACATTCGCCGCATTTAAGACAATCCGCCAGATTAATTTTATACGGCGGTTTTGGTTTATTTCTATCAGGGTATTTCTCGTCATCAATAACGATGCAGTTCGCGGGACACTTCTTCGCGCAAAGTCCGCAGCCGATACAATTATGCGGGTCAATTGTAAAACTTAAAAGTTTTTTGCATTTACCGGAGCGGCATTTTTTATTGTGAATATGCTCAATATATTCTTCGCGGAAATTTTTCAATGTTGACATAACGGGGTTAGCCGCTGTGCAGCCTAACATACAAAGCGAGGCTCTTGTCATCGCATTGCCGATTTCCTCAAGTTTTACAAGGTCTTCGTCAGTTCCCTTGCCTTCGGCGATTTTTTCAAGGATTTTTAAAATCTGAGTTGTGCCGATGCGGCAGGGCGAACATTTTCCGCAGCTTTCATCGACGCAGAAATCCATATAGAAGCGCGATACGTCAACAACGCAGTCATCTTCGTCCATGACGATCATGCCGCCTGAACCCATCATTGAGCCGTTAGCTGTCAATGTTTCAAAATCGATATGAACATCAAGCGATTTTTCGGTGAGGATGCCGCCTGAAGGACCGCCTGTCTGCACGCCTTTGAATTTTTTTCCGTTTTTGATGCCGCCGCCGATATCGAAAACAATTTCGCGTAACGTTGTGCCCATCGGAACTTCGACAAGCCCCGAGTTTTTAACTTTTCCCGTGAGCGCGAAAACTTTTGTTCCTTTGGAACCTTCGGTTCCGATTTTCGCAAGCCAAGCGCCGCCTTTCGCGGTGATGACAGGAATATTCGCGAATGTTTCCACATTATTAATAATTGTAGGAAGCTGCCACAAACCTTTATTCGCCGGGAACGGAGGTTTTGGAACAGGCATTCCGCGGTTACCTTCGACTGATTTGATGAGCGCCGTTTCTTCGCCGCAGACAAACGCGCCTGCGCCGAGCCGAATCTCAATATCAAAATCAAAACCGGAACCTAAAATATTTTTACCTAACAGTCCGTATTCGCGCGCCTGCTTAAGAGCGATTTTCAAACGCTCAATCGCCAGCGGATACTCGGCGCGGATATAAACATACCCCTGATTTGAGCCGATCGCTTTACCCGCTGTGATCATGCCTTCGATGATTGAATGCGGATCGCCTTCGATAGTGGATCGATCCATGTAAGCGCCCGGGTCTCCTTCGTCCGCATTACAAATAACAAACTTTTGATCTCCCTTTGCGATACGGCACAAATCCCATTTACGCCATGTCGGGAAACCAGCTCCGCCTCTTCCGCGAAGACCGGAAATTTTAACTTCTTCTATTAATTGTTCCTGCGTCCAGTCAAATAAAACTTTTTCAAGACCGGAATAGCCTTCGCGCGCGACATATTCATCGATGCTTTCAGGATCGATAACTCCGCAGTTACGCAAAACTACGCGCACTTGTTTTTGATAGAAAGGAATATCCTCTACTTTAGTTAAATCCTTATTAACGTCGGCTTCATTGTAAAGGAGGCGTTTAACTTCTCTTCCTTTGACGATATGCTCGGCGATGATTTCTTTCGCGTCATCAGGTTTTACGTCAACATAAAACGAGTCTTCGGGCAGAACCTTGATAATCGGACCTCTTTCGCAGAAACCGAAACAACCTGTTTTTACAATCTGCACCTGTGGTTTAACGCCTTGTTTTTCCGCTTCGGCGTTAAGCTGATTAAAAAGCTCCGCGCCTTTATTGGATTCGCATGCCGTTCCGCCGCAGGTCAGGATATAATGGTTATATGCCATATTAAATCATCCCCCTTTTATTTAATGCCTAATATATCAACGGCAGGACGATCGAGGATATATTCACCTAACAATTCCTTGCCGATTATATGTTTTTGAATAATTTCTTTGGCGACTTTTATGTCCACATTGCCGTAAATTACAGGCGGCATTCCGGGAACGACTATCTCGACAGTCGGTTCCGAATGGCAAAGCCCCATGCAGCCGGTCTGCCTTACAAGACATGAATCCGCGAGCTTGTTTTCGTCAAGAGCGGAAATAAATGTGTCGAGTGTCTGCTTAGCTCCTGCCGCGATTCCGCAGGTACCCATGCCGACGATAATCTGCGTTTCTTTTCCGTCAGTGTCGCGCTTGCGCAGGTCTGTCTTTTTCTCATCTCTAAGTTTTCTTAAATCATCAAGACTCATCTTTGCCATAAAATCACTCCTCTTCCAATGAATTTAAATATTCTTTTAACATCATTAAATTGCTTACATCTTCAAAACCGCCGATCGCCTCAGACAGTTCCGATTTACTTATCTCATACTCGTTTTCAGTTCCGCCTTTTTGTTTTTTCCGCCGGATAATAATATCCGCTTCGCTGTTAAACATAAAAATCGTTCTGAACATTCCGGGAATGTCACCTAACGGCGGCATATCAACATTCGACGTATCAAACCACGCTGTAACTTCCGTCCCCTTTCCTTTTTCGGACTTTATGTCCCATCCTCCGCCTGACTGCTCAGCCGTTTGAATCAAAAACGGAAGACCCAGTCCCACCTTGCGGTGCGGATGCTTAATTCCGTCAGTAACAAAAGGATCTGTCGCTCTTTTTAATTCCTCCTCTGTCATTCCCTTTCCGTTGTCTTTAACAAGAAAACGGAATTCCTTTTCGTTCTCGCTGACTTGAAGTTCCACAATACCCGCTCCGGCTTCCGCGGCGTTTTGCGTAATGTCGACAACCAGATCAGCTAACGTCCAATGCATAAGAAATCCATTTTAATTTATACATTTTGATATTTGGCTATTATATCAGGAACCATTTCTTTGGTGAGTTTGCCGAAGGTATCGGCTCCGACTGTGATAACAGGAGCAAGACCGCAGCAGCCTACGCAGCGTACGGGATCAACGGAAAATTGTCCGTCTTCTGTAACGCCGTCCGGCTCGATTCCTAAAATTTTTCTTGTTTCTTCAATTAAGTCCTGAGAGCCTTTAAGGTAGCAGGCTGTTCCCAAGCAAACTGAAATTTTGTATTTACCGGGTTTGGTTGTTTTAAAAAAGTGATAAAAGGTGATAACGCCGTAAATCCGCGCAAGGCGAATTCCTGTAAGGCGCGAAAGCATTTCCGCCGCAGGGCGCGAAATATATCCGAATATTTCCTGAGTCTTATGGAGAATCATGATAAGACTCCCCTCTTTTTTCTTCCATTCATCAATAAATGTTAATAATTCCGCAGGAAAAATAATATCCTTTTCATTATTTGCCATATGTCCCCCTGTGTAGATTGATTATATCTTTTATTTGGTGAATTGGCAAGTTGGGAAAATTGCACTCTTGTCTTAGCGCGTTTTATAAGTTATTCTGATAAAAAGAGGACAAAACGTGGGTGATTCCAATTCTATTCCGATAAGCACTACCGACTCGCCGGCTGTTGTACTGGAGCTCATTTATCAGCTTAAAGTAAAAGATGTAATGACAAGCGCGGTAATTTGCGCGAAAAAAACCGACACTCTTCGTTATATTCAGGCTTTGATGCGGGAAAATTACATAACCGGAATTCCAATCACAGAAGGCTCTAGTCTAATCGGATTAATTTCTATCGACGATATTGTCACTGCTTTAGACAAGGGATATATCGAGTCAACAGCCGAAGAAAAAATGACCCGCAAATTAATCGTGCTGGAAGACGATATGCCGCTTTCGTTTGCGATTTCTTTTTTTAACAAATACCGGTACAGCCGCTATCCTGTCATAAACAAAAGTCAGGAGCTTGTGGGGATTTTAACGCAAAACAATGTAATCAGCACGCTTTTAGTCGAAATGAACCGGGAAGTGTTAAGGCTTGAAAAAGCAAGCCAGAAAAATAAATCAGGGAGAGGTTATTCGGAAATGGAATTTGCCACGACCAAATTGAATTTTGAATTAGCCGGACGAGCGTCCACAGAAATAAAAAAAGCACTAAAATCGCATGATATCGATCCTCAAATTATCCGGCGCATCGCGATTGCAAGTTACGAGCTTGAGATAAATCAAGTTGTTCATTCAAACGGAGGAACAATAAGCTGCTCGATCCAGCCGGACAGAGTGATAGTTGTCGCTTCGGACTCAGGACCGGGAATCGCAAACATTACTCTCGCTCTACAGGAAGGTTATTCCACGGCGAGCGAACTTGTCCGCTCTTTCGGATTCGGCGCAGGCATGGGGCTCGCTAACACAAAGAGGGTCAGCGACGAATTTACGATCGACTCAAAACTCGGCGAAGGGACAACTGTGCGTTCTGTGATATTTATAAATTCACCGAAAGTCGAGTCGGGGATTTCGCCGTTATGACAATACGCGAAGCCGCGGCAATGTTAGGCGCGGAAATTATTCAGGATCAATTTGATGATTCAGAATTGAAAGGCGCTTATACTTCCGATCTTCTTTCCGATGTAATGGCAAACGCAAAAGAAGGAGGAGCGTTAATCACAATTCAAGCGCATAAAAACACAGTCGCTGTCGCAACTCTTGTAAATATTTCAGTTATCGTTTTATGCAACAATAGACCTGTCCAGGATAATGAAATGCTGGAAGCGGCAAAAGATGAAGGCATAGCTGTTATCCGGACAAAAGAAAATCAATTTACGGTTTCCGGAAAACTCTACGCTGCAATTCAAAAAAAATAAAAATGCTTGCGGATTTTCACAATCATTCATGTCTATCTCCGTGCGGGTCCTTGGATATGTCTCCAAGCGTAATCGCGGAAACTGCCGCGGCGAAAAAAATAAAAACACTGGCTCTTACAGATCATAATTCCGCTCTTAACTGCCGCGCTTTCGGTTTTCATTGCAAGCGCTTTGGAATTATTCCTTTTTACGGACTTGAAGTTACAACCGCGGAAGAAGTTCACATGGTAACTCTTTTTTCAAATCAGGAAGCGGCTGTTGAATTCGGGGAGTACATTTATTCGATCATCGTGCCGTTTAAAAACAATCCCGAAAAAACAGGCGATCAAGTATATGTTGACGAGGAAGACGATATTATCGGAGAAGTTGAATTTTATCTTGTAAACGCCGCGGAAATCGGAGTGGATTCGCTTTACGCGAAAGCGTCGCAGTACGGCGGCATTGTGATCCCCGCGCATATCGATCGTCCCGCGTTTTCAATGACAAGCCAATTCGGAGTTTTATCGAAAGGACAATGGGCGGCGGTGGAATGTGTCCGCATCCCGCCTCTTTCAAAATTCGGAGATAAAGATTCACCGCTTTTAGATACTTATCAATATCCGTTGATTACGGGATCGGACGCTCATTATATTGAACACATCGGCAGGCGTCCTTTTGATTTGGAAATAAATGAAGAAGAACTGCTCCCGAACGGCATCGAAAAAGACGCCGACATCAACGCGTTAAAAACCGCTCTTGCGAAAAGAAAAACCGGCGAATAAAAATTTTAAATTATTAATTCCGCATTGATAATTCGTAATTACTATATCTGTCTTGTTCCGCCTTGTTTGAGACCTGCTTCGTACAAGAGACCGCAGGATACAAACATGGGTATCTTAGTTCCGCAGAGAATGATATCAGACTCGATAGCCATATCGATCATATCAACAGACGGGATTTTACCGCGCACAAAAATAATCGCATGAATATCTAGTAATTCCGCGGTTCTGATAACCTGAGGGTTAACAAGCCCCGTAAGAAGCAAAACCTTTTCTTTAACAAAAGCCATGACATCGCTCATTAAATCGGCGCCGCAGGCAGAAAGGATCTCCCGATCCCCATTTTCTTTACCGCAAAAAAACTGTCCGTCCAGCAGTGATACCGCTTCCGCTACTGTCATATTTACCCTCCGATAAAACAATAAGGATAGTCTATCAGAAAAAAAATATTTATACAAGCTTTATAAATACCGGAATATACGTGTAATTCTCGACAATTCCTTAAAAAAGGTACATAATATACCTATGAATATCGATCCGCAATCGATACAAAAACAAGATTTATATAAAAATTTAAGCAAAGAAGAAATTGATTATATAATCTTACATTCAGAAATATTAAATTTATCAAAAAATAAGGTTTTATTTTCGTCGGGAGATAATGCCTCGCGTTTTTATATCCTTACAAGCGGAGATATCCGGGTTTTTAGGAAAAAAGACCGCGGCGAGGAAGAAATGGCGCGTTTTACTTCCGGCGATACAATCGGCGATTTTGACTTCGCGCGTGGAGCGCGTTATGACGCTGATGCTGAAGCTGTGAAAGATTCGCAGCTGATTGTTTTTCCGTCGAAGGGTTTTTCTATTGATTCAATGATTCTTGAAAAGCCTGATATCGCGTGCAAGATCAAAATGAATGCGATTATAATGATGACAGCGCGCATAAAATCCACTAACAGATTAGTGCTTGATAATATGTCTTGGGTGCAGAATTTACACAGACGCGCTTATGAAGACGCCGGCACAGGTCTTTGGAAACAGACTATTATTAAAGATGAAATCATCGAAAATTTAAAAAAACCGGCAGCGTTAATAATGGTAAAACCGGATCGTTTTAAAAAACTTGTTGATACTAACGGGCACAGCGCGGGAGACGAAGCGATGATTAAAATAGCGTTAATCTTAAAAAATTTTACCCGCATTATGGGACACGGCTGGGCGCTGCGTTTTAAGAGCAACGAAACAGGATTGATATTTGATAACTGCGGTGAAGAGCAGACGGTTTCTATCGCGCGATCGCTGGAAAGAGATATTGCCGCAATGGAGAGCGTTCCTTTAAATTCGTCTAATGCAAAAAGGACTGATTATTTTCATTTTACAGCGACGATCTCTTGGACAATTTATCCGTCGGACGGAGCGGATTGGGATAATCTTTTTGCAGGTAATTACGCGAGTCTTCTTGATAACTGGAAATCAGGCGGAGAGCGGATTGTTCATTATATAAATACGGAAAAATCATGATAGAAGAAATTATTTCGTCAAAAGCGGTTTTATCGCAGATTTCAAAATTATCTATTTTTTCAACGTTAGATGAAAGTGAATTTGGTCATATCAAAGATTTTTTAACATTGATTCATATCAGAAAAGATGAATATATTTTTAAGGAAGGCGATGAAGGCGAAGATATGTTCATTCATTTTTCCGGCGACTTGAACGCTTATGCGGCTCAAAAAGACGGAACGCAGCGTTTATTATTTAAAATAAATAAAGACGAATTTTTCGGAGAGATGTCGATTATCACCCATGAGCCGCGTTCGGTTTCGATTATCGCGGAAAATGATACCGTCTCGGTAAAATTATCAGGCGAGGATTTTTATCATATCATTACCGAATATCCGCTGATTGGCTATAAAATTTTAAGAACGATAAGCGTTGTTCAGAACAGTTGGCTGGACTCTTCATCAAAATCATTTAACGATTTAACAAGATGGGGCGAAACCGCGCGCAAGAGAGCCGTCACAGACGAGATGACAGGGCTTTACAACAGCAATTTTTTAAAAGAAACGATAAACGAACGCTTTAACAATCAATCAATGAATTTCCGCATCATGTCGCTTTTAATGCTCGACCTTGATAAAATTCACGGAATCAATGACAAATACGGAACAAAAGCCGGCGATCTTGTAATCTGCGCAGCCGCCGATGTTATCCGCTCCTGCCTGCGCTCAGGCGATATCGCTTCCCGTCTTTCAGGCGACGAGTTTGCTATTCTTTTACCGGACACGGATATAAAAGACGCTTATCTAATCGCCGAGCGAATCCGCGAATTAATCGAAAAAAAACAAATCGAGGTTCCCGCCGGCGCAGGTTCTTCGGAAACTGTTTTTATCTCCACGCGCACAAGTATTGGAATAGCGGTTGCTCCGGCTCACGCGAACACTACAGAATCTCTCGAAGAAGCTTCCGATGCCGCTCTGCGTAAAGCCAAGGAAGCGGGTAGGAATAGAGTTGAAGTTTTTAAATGAAGATTAAAGTATTTATATAATTAAGAATTTAATTCAATATGATCTTTAGGGGATGTTAGAAACAATACCAAACGGATAACAGCGCCAACAGCAACAAGCCCAAATGCCACTAATAACATTGTATTCATAGGTACTCCTTTATAAAAATATACAAAGCAATCAGAAAACCAGCAATTCCGCATAATTCCGCAAGAACAGTTAAACAGCCTCGCATGACAACAATTTTATTAGTTTTCTTTTTTGCAAGTTTGCCTGATTTTTTCTTCTGCATATACTAATATAAAGTAAAAAAATAAAAATGTCAATCTGAGATAAAAACAAAAGAAATCTAAAAATACTCCCGTAACTTTTCTTTCCAGTTGCCGCCTTTTTGAATAGTTGCTTTTACGCCCAGTTCATCAAGGATTTTTATGCGGTTTTCGTTTCCGCTGCTTGTTACCGCGATGATTGTCATTAAGTGTCCCGAAAATTGAAGCTGCCTGATTAATTCTTCGCCGGTCATATCGGCAAGTTCCAATCCGGTGATAACGCAGGATACCTTACGGCTTCCGACTTCATTTAACACATCCTCGCCTTTATCGAATCCGTCTGAATCGACGCCAAGCTCTGACAGAAAGGCTTTCAGCACTTTGCGGAAAAATCCGCTGTTATCAACATGAATTACGTACATATCACCTCCCCTCTTGTTGCAATTATACAATGGAATTTAAAAAATTATAAGAGATTACCGCGTAAATTACCGGTTTTCATATATGTTTTCCGGTGTATTATTTTCTATAACTCCGCCGGTTTGGGTTATCGTTGTTTCTTTGCCTTTGTAAATTCCGCCGCCGTAAGAACGCGCGGTGTTATCTTTTACTGTTCCCCCGTTAAAAGAAAAATTGGTATTGATTAAAAACATGCCGCTGCCGTGTTTTGCGCTGTTATTAAAAGTTACAGCGTTTTCAAAATAAACAAAACGCGCAGTTATTGATTCCAGACCGATAACGCTTAAAGCGCCGCCTGATTCATCCGCGCTGTTTTCGCTCAGCCGCGTATTGCCGCCGATTGTAAGATCGCCGTTTAAATGATATATGCCGGCTCCGCCTGACGCTTTGTTATTCGAAATAACCGTATCGCCGTTTATAATCATTTTGCAATTTGCCAAAAAAATTCCGCCGCCGTTATTCGCCGTATTTGAATCAATAGTTCCTCCTGATATAAAATAACCGGAAGGTTCTTCATTGACTGAAACATTTCCGTATATCCCCGCTCCTGATTCAGCTTGATTGCCGCGAATTACAGCATTTCCGTTCATGTTAAAGCTGCCGCGCATTAAATAAATTCCGCCGCCGTTTTTTGCTTTATTACCCTGCACTACAGCGGTATCTCCAATGAAAAAATTAATATTATTAATATAAATTCCGCCGCCTGCATTTACAGCGGTGTTTTCGCTTATTAAGGCATTTCCTTTTATATTGACTTTTGATTCGCTTTCCGCGTATATACCGCCGCCGTTAGGAGCGGAATTGTTTCGTATAACGCTCCTGCCGTCCATAATAAATTCGCTTTTTTCGCTGACATATACGCCGCCGCCGAAGTCTGCGGATTTATTATTTTCGATAATTCCGCCGTTCATTGTCATGACGCTGTCATTTAAATTAACGCCGCCGCCGAAAAATTTTTCTGACTGATTATTTCTTATAACCGCGCCGCCGTTTATTGTAAACGCGCTTCCGTTTGAAAAACTTAAACCGCCGCCGAAATTATCGCATTTATTGTTCTCGATAATTCCGCCGCTCATATTAACAGCGCTTCGCGTAACATTAACTCCGCCTGTGTTTCTCGCGCTGTTGCCTTGAATTAAAACATTTTCTATTATGTTAAGTTCAGAATCAACATTTATAGAAATACCGCCGCCGAATCCGCGCTCGGCTGTATTGCCCCTTATTACCGCATTGCCGCTGATTGTAAAAATAGTATTAATCGCGTAAATCCCGCCGCCTGAACCGCGAGCTTTATTATTTTCGATATGTCCGCCTGTTATAAGAAATAATTCAGGTCTGTCAGCATGTATGCCGGCTCCCGCTTCGGCTGTATTTTCTCTAATTATTGAATTTCCGCTGATATTAACAGTTGTGTGATCCGCGGCATGTATTCCTCCGCCGCTTACATTCGCGGCGTTTTTTTCTATTACGCCTCCTTTCATGGTTAATGAAAAAGTTCCTTGTTTTGTTCCGTTTAGGAGAACACCGGCGCCCCAGTTAGCTCTGTTTTCGGCGATTAACGCGCCTTCTTCGATTATTAAATCGCCTGATTGAAATACAATAACTCCGCCGCCGTTTAACCCTGCCGTGTTGCCGCGGATAACAGCGCCTGACTTTAACGTAACAGTACCCGCCATTATATAAATTCCGCCTCCGCTTGACTGCGCGCTGTTATTCCGCACAAGCGTATTTTCTCCCATGTTAAAACCGGCTGCGTCAGCGTAAATGCCGCCGCCGTGGCTGGACGCTTTACAATCTTCTATAATTCCGCTTTCAAAAAGAAAGCTTGTTTCCTTTCCTTTTAAATAAATTCCGCCGCCCCGCGGAGATTGATTCCCTCTTACGGAGGCGTTATCTGTCATTTTAAATGTTCCGCGCTGAGCGAAAATTCCGCCGCCGCCGTTAGGATAATTATCATCAGCGGCGGTGTTGCCGTATATCAGCGCGTTATTCGACATTGTAAATATTCCGTTTAATAAACAAACTCCTCCGCCCATGCGCTCCGCTTCGTTTTCTTTTATTACGCCTCCTGACATAATAAATTCTGAAGCGCTGATACAAACGCCGCCGCCTGAATCCGCGGAATTGCCGCTAATATCGCCGTCATGAAGTTCAAAAGAAGCGTTTCTGTATAAAAACAAACCGCCGCCGAACCTTGATTTATTATTATTGACGCTTCCTGTGAAAAATTTTACATTACTTTCGAATATAACCGATATTCCGCCGCCGCTAACCGCGCTGTTATTTGAAATTTCACCGCTTAAAATAATAAGTTCCGCGTCTTTCCCTTGTAAAAAAACGCCGCCGCCGGAACCGCTCTCTGTGCTGTTACCTGAAATTTTCGCGCCGTTAAAAGACGCTGCGCTGTTGTCAAGAAAAATCCCGGCTCCGGCGTTTGACGCGATGTTATCGCTGATTATTCCCGAAACGATTAATTGAGATTTTCTAATAAGCGCCGCGCCTCCGCCGTCTTCGGCTTTATTGCCGGTTATAATTCCATGCACAACAAGACTGCCTGAATCAACGCAGACTCCTCCGCCTAATCCGCTTTCGTTATCTTTAATTACAGCGTCTTTTCCGATAGATAAAACGCCGTTAATTACATGGGCTCCTGCTCCGGAGCTTGCGCTGCCGCTTTTAATAATAATATTTTCCAGTGATAAAGAATTATTTTCTATGTAAAGCACGCGTCCTCTGCCGCCTGCGTCAAGCGCGGCTCCCTCGCTCTTTCCGCGTAAAATTATTTCAGGATATGAATTATCACCTTGAATAGTAACCATGCCGAAAATCTGCATGTCAGCGCCAAAGCTCCTGACAATGCCGTCAACAATAATTTCCGCTGTAGTTTTACCGCCGCTATTAAACTCCCCATTACCGTAAGCGGTCTTTATTAAGCTTAACGCTCGCTGAACAGAAACAAGCGGCATTTGTTCAGTTCCGGGATTACTGTCTCTGCCTTGAACAGCGGCGCCTTCTCCCGAAACATGCCAGATGTTCTGCGAAGGAGCAGCGTGTAAAAACGATGTTATAATAAAAAAATATATGAGAAAGAAAAAAAAACTTAATTTCATTTTAATATATTAATCTTAAAATGATAAATTCACAAGAAATTAAATATCAAAGAAGCGATTCATTGTTAAATTCAAATCTTCCTTTCGGCAGCCAGTTTATTTCCCATTTCGCGTAATAAATATTTTTGTATTTTGCCGCTGGCAGTAAGCGGATAACCGTCTACGAAAAAAACATATTTGGGGATTTTATACCTTCCTATTTTATCGCGGCAGTAATCGCGCACTTCTTCTTCGGTCATTTTTACATCCGGTTTTAAAATTACAAACGCGCCGACTTCCTCGCCGTACTTCTCACTCGCGATCCCCGCGACCTGTACGTCTTTGATGCCTGGCATGGTGTATAAAAAGTCCTCTACTTCCTTGGGCGAAATATTTTCTCCGCCGCGGATGATTAAATCTTTAATGCGCCCCGTAACTTTAAAATTTCCGTTAGCGTCTTTAATACCCTGATCGCCTGAGTGCAGCCAGCCGTTTTCATCAATGCAGAGAGCGGTGGCTTCGGGCATATTGTAATATCCTTTCATTGTGTTGTAACCGCGGCAGCAGAACTCGCCGTGAACGCCGTCGGGGCATTCCTCTCCTGTTTCAGGATTGCGGATTGTAACTTCAACACCGGGAAGCGCGCGTCCTACGGTTTCTACTTTTACGTTTATGTCGTCGTCGTAACGGGTCTGAGTCATTACAGGAGATGATTCTGTAAGACCGTAACAGATTGTTACTTCTTTCATGTACATAAGATCGATAACCTGCCTCATCGCTTCGATGGGGCACGGAGAACCCGCCATAATTCCTGTGCGGAGACTGGATAAATCAAACATTTTAAACATGGGGTGATTTAACTCGGCGATAAACATCGTGGGCACTCCGTAAACGGCGGTGCATTTTTCTTTTTGAATTGTGGCAAGCACTAACAGCGGATCGAACCATTCGACAAGAGCGGCGGTTGAGCCGTGCGTAATAATCGCCATCATTCCAAGCACAAGTCCGAAACAGTGAAACAGAGGAACAGGAAGACAGACAATGTCTTTTTCGGTTAAACGCTGATTGTCGCCGATGCCAAGTCCGTTATTCAAAATATTTCTGTGAGTGAGCATTACGCCTTTTGGAAACCCTGTCGTTCCCGAAGTGTACTGCATGTTCACAACATCATTAGTATTCAGCGAAGCTTCGATTTCGCGTAACGTTCCGGAATCGGTATGCTTGCCTAAAAGCAGAAGCTCGTTAAAACTGAACATTCCGCGGTGTTTTTGCTGCCCGATATGAACGACATATTTTAAAAACGGAAATTTATCACAATCAATGCGTCCCCGCTGCGATGTTTTTAATTCGGGCACCAGCTCGTTAACCATTGCGATATAATCAGAATCGCGCCAGCCGTTCGTTAAACACAAGCAGACCATATCCGACTGCTTCAGCACAAACTCAAGTTCGTGGGTTTTATAACCTGTGTTGATTGTAACAAGAACAGCTCCTATGCGCGCGCAGGCGAAAAGAACCGTATTCCAATCCGGCACATTGGTCGCCCAGATGCCGACATGATCGCCTTTTTTTACGCCTATCGATAACAATCCGTTAGCGAAATCATCAACTCTTTTATCAAATTCCGAATATGTAAAACGCAGATTGCGATCGGCGTAAACGATAAAATCGTGATCAGGATGCGCCGCGGTTTTGTCTCTTAATACTTCACTTAATGTTTTCTCGATATATTCCATATATTTCACTTCTTAAACAGGGGTATAAATTACAGCGAGAATTCTTACAGGTTTGCTGTCCGCGGAATAAAGGCGGTGAGGCACTATCGAGTCGTAATATACGCTGTCGCCTGTGTTTAATATCGATTTATCCATACCGTAATCAAGCGTTAATTTTCCTTCCATCACGTAGATAAATTCTTCGCCTTCATGAGCTGATTTATCCTGCTTCGCGTCCGGCTCTATCGATACGATAAAAGGTTCCATGTGACGCCCGGATTTATCCGCGGCAAGAGCGTTAAAACTCATCCCGTGATGACCATTATCAGTTTCACCTTCGGGAAGCCCGGTTTTGAATCTGCTTGAAGCTTCAGCCTCGCCAGCTTTGCAGATTACGGGTCCTAATTTTTCATTATCGTCCAGAAGAGTGCCAAGGCGTACACCCAGACCTCTTGATATTTTAATGAGCGGCGCAAGATCGGGAATGTGACCATCGTCTTCGATCCTCGCGATTAAATCCGCTGAAACGCCTGCGCGTTCGGACAGATCTTCCCGGCTAATTGAATAGGTTTTCCTGATTTCGGCGATTCGTTCGCCCGGTGTGTGTTTTTCCATGATTACAATTTACAAAATTTTGTCAGCTTAATCAATATATTTTTTAATTTCGGTTTCTACTGCTTCGCCTTCTTGATCTTGTGTCCGGTTCGGTAACATCTTCTTCGGTTGACGCTTCTTCAATAACTTCGGCGCTTTTAATATTCTCGATGTTTTCTGGATCAATGACTCCGGCAATTTCTTCTGAATCCAAAGCAAGTTTGGCTTCTTCTCTCGCAAGCTGCCTGCGGCTTGGTTTGCGATCGACAAAACCGAATCTATAACCGGCGCTTATTCCGACAGTAAATAATTTATAATGAATTACAGGCGGGAATGGAAATAAATTACCTCTGATAAAAGGATTATGCCTGATTGGCTGGTCGAGATAATACATGAAATTTACATCGATAAAGAAAGACCCGATTTTTCCGCCTCTTACTCCTACTTGAAGACCGCCGCCGACGGCAAACTTGGGAAATAATTCAAAATCGTCCGATTTATTAAAGCTCATTAAAAAAGAACCATAAGGCTGCAGCATAAAATATTTTGTTTTAATATTAAATAAAAGCGAAGCTGAACCCTCAAGGTTCGGAAAAATGCTTGTAGAAAAATCTCCCAATGAAAGATGAAAATTTACGCCTAATGCCATAAATTTTACGAATTGAAATTCCAGTCCGACAGTAGCTCCGGGTTTTGGTAAAATTGTATGCTCAAGAGGATTAAGCTCCTTTCCGCCGGAACTTGTTTCATTCCAAAGAGACCGATCGCCATGCAATCCTTCCGACTGCAGTCTGTAAAATGAAATCGGGTAATAAAACGCTAATTTCAAATACAGCCATTTATTCTGCCATAATCTATCCATTTCCGCGGGAACCGGAATCTCAACCTCAATTTCCTTTTCCACGATTTTCTCTACTTCGACAATGGTTTCTTTATCGGGAGGAATGTAAATTGTCGCGCGGTTGAAAATAAATTGGGTATATTCATACATTTCGGCAAGATCAGTGTAGAAAAAATCAAAATTTAATATTTCATAATCATTGATATTATTAATCAGACTGACTTGCAATAAAAATTGATTATCATTCGGCGGAGCCGGCACCCAATTTCCGCGTCTGTCAACGACCATATTCGGTAAAATGACAAATTTAAAGGTAAAAGCGGCGTCATTTTTAGTATTTGTAACCGTATAACCGGCAGCGGCGGCTTCTATCTTAAAATTTGCCGTGAAAAATTCTAAATGATCCCTTCTTTGACCGGATCCATCGATATATAAAAACTTATTCGGGATATTTTGGGCGTAAATAGAGGTTACAGCAAGAAATAAGGAAAGAGTCATTAAATTTGTAAAAAAAAGCTGTTTTCTCATCAGTATTGTAATTATCTTTATTATAAGGTATATATGAGTAGTTAGCAAATTTTACTTGTGATACATTGTTGCAAAATATGTCTAATTGCAATAGGAGCAATAATTGAGACGACTACCTTCGGACGTACAATGGGTTAACCTGCAGACCGACAGCGCAAAGAGAGAACAACAGGAAACTGTATGCGAAAAAATGCTTCGTAATATAAAAGGCATAATATTTGATTTTGACGGAACGCTGTTTGATAATACGCGCATCGCTTTTCATATGATTGCAGCTAATCCCGTAGCGGCGGTACATACGTTAAAAGAAAGACTTGTTCGCAGCCGTTTTGCCGGCCGCGATTTTATGACTCCGGAAAATTATTACAGAGCGTTTTTTACAGAGATGGGAAAAGCGTGCAGACTGCCGCCTGCGCATCTTCGCAATTGGTATTTTAATCATTATATGCCCCGCATGATCCGCGTATTAAAAAAACATTATTCACCCAGACCAGGACTTAATGATCTTATACAAAAAACAAATCTTCCTGACAGCAAATTAAAAATAGCAGTGTATTCCGATTACCCTGTTTTAAAAGAAAGAATGGAAGCTCTTGGATTGACAGTTCCCGTCAATCTTCCTTTGTACGGTCCCGAGACATTCGGCGCACAAAAACCCGCAGCGCGTCCTTTCTTGCAAATCGCAAAATCATTTAATTTAAAACCTGAAGAAATTTTAGTGATAGGAGACCGCGAAGATACGGACGGTCTTGGAGCGTTATACGCCGGCATGAAATTTTTCTGTCTTGAAACAGGCCGCAAAAGATATTACCGCCTCGATCCATACCGCCGAAAAAGAAAAGACGCGCCGCAGGGACCTACCCTTCTGATGTACGCAGGCAAATGGGAGAGATTGATTAGTTTGCTGTTAAAAAGATTATAGTTTAAGTTTTATAAAACAAATTGTTTTAATCGCCCTCGGCAGGATACGGATTATCTTCAATTCCCGCTAAACGCACTACAGCTTCATGACATTCCTTGCGCATTTTCGCTGTCGCTTCTTTTCTGCCGAGAGTTTCATCAAATAAAAGAGGCTCGCCTATGGTGATTGTGATTAACGGAATTTTAATGCCGCCTTTTTTAACGCGCAGATTATTTAAAATTGTAAAAGGAAAATGAGGTTCGCGGTACGAAATCGCAAGCGGCAACACAGGAATTTTATATTTATACGCCATTGAGAAAACGCCTTTTTTAAACGGTCTTATCGGAGTAAAATAATCAAAGCGCGTGCTTTCAGGATACACATGAAACCAGATTTTCTTCGCGTGAATTTCATCAAACGCTTTGTTAAAATATTTTATTGTATGGATATCTTCAGGTACGGGAATGCCGCCTGCGTGTCTGATCCAGCCTTCGTCGGGACCTTTAAAATGCTCCTTCCATACAGGGAAAAACATTCCTTTAGAATGAAGAGCCTGCGCGGAAAAAATAAAATCCCACCGCTGAACATGATTGCAGACTGTCATCGCTCCGTTCTTTAAAATCTTTTTATGTTTACGTAAATTTTCTCTGCCTTTATATTTTATTCCATAGCGTACTTTTGCCAGAATAACGCAAGCGGTATGAATTAAAATATAAACGACAAGCCGTTTTAATTTAAATATGAATGATTTATCGAGAAACGGATAATTTTCGTCTACAATAACGTCCCTTACTTCATTAACCTCTAGCATATGAGCGTCAGGCTGCTCCGGGTACTTAATTCCAACATCCGGTATATACGGCGCTTTCATTTTTTTCCTCTATATCCTTAAAAATAATTCACAAAATCTGCCGCAGGCAAACTACGAGATACCGTTTTTATCCTGCGTCCTCTATTAAATTTTTCATAATATATTCGCGTCTTTCGGGAGTGTTTTTCCCCATGTAAAAATTTAAAACCTGCGGAACCTGTTTTAATGTGTTAACAGACACAGGCACTAAGCGGATATCTTCGCCGATAAACTGACCGAATTCCTTGGGGCTTATTTCACCTAACCCTTTAAAGCGGGTTATTTCGCTGTTTGAGCCCAGAGCAGCGGACGCTTCATCGCGTTCTTTTTCCGTGTAACAATAACGCGTCTCTTTTTTTGTGCGCACGCGGAAAAGCGGAGTCTCTAAAATGTAAACGTGTCCCGCGGTGACAAGTTCTTCAAAATAAGAGAGGAAGAACGTTAAAAGAAGATTGCGGATATGAAAACCGTCAAAGTCCGCGTCCGTGGCGATTACTATTTTCGCATAACGCAGTCCTTCGATATCGTTGTCAATTCCTAAAGCCATCATCATATTGAAGAGTTCTTCGTTTTTGTAAATAGCCGCTCTCTTTTTACCGTATACGTTCTCTACTTTGCCGCGCAAAGAAAAAATCGCCTGAAGCATAACGTCCCTGCTTGAGACAATCGAACCTGACGCCGAGTCGCCTTCTGTGATAAAAATCGTCGATTCCGCTCCGTCGTCTCCGTCTTCAAGGTGATATTTGCAGTCTTTCAACTTAGGAATTTTAAGAGCGATTTTTTTCGCCGCTTCGCGCGCTTCTTTCTTTACGGCGTTTAATTCAGTGCGCAGACTTTCGTTAGCTGTAATTTTTTGTTCCAATTTTTTGCCGGCTTCGGGATTTTTATGCAGCCAGTCTTCAACGGCATTGCGCACTTCCTGCACAACCCACGCTCGTATATCGGAGTTACCGAGTTTGTTTTTTGTTTGGCTTTCAAAAACAGGGTTTTTTAATTTGACAGCAATCGCTGCGGTTGTTCCTTCGCGGACATCCTCGCTCTTATAATCTTTTTTGTAAAAAGTTTGAATGCCTTTTAAAAATCCTTCCTTGAACGCGGAAAGATGAGTTCCTCCGTCCGATGTGTACTGACCGTTAACAAACGAAAAATATTCCTCGCCGTAATTATTGGTGTGAGTAAAAGCAAGCTCAAGCTGTCCGTTAGCTGAATGCTGCCCTCTGTAATAACCCAGCGGATACAATCCGTCATCTCCTGTTTCTTCGTTCAAAAGATCGTAAAGCCCGCGGGCTGAAACAAATTTTTTGCCGTTAAACGAAAGTGAGAGACCGGCGTTAAGGTAGGCGTAATTTTGAATTCGCTTTTCGATAAACTCGGGATTAAAAGTATAATCTTTAAAAATTTCCGGGTCAGGAATAAATTCAACTAACGTTCCGTCTTTATGATTTTCTTTTAATTTGGCTCTTTTCTGGCTCTTTAATGTTCCTCTTTCGAAAACCGCTTCGGCATACTCGCCGTTTCGCACCGCTACTACTCTGAAATGAACCGAAAGAGCGTTAACCGCTTTTGTGCCGACGCCGTTAAGCCCGACCGAAAATTGAAACACATCGTCATTATATTTCGCTCCCGTATTGATAACAGAAACGCACTCAACTAATTTTCCGAGAGGGATGCCTCTTCCGTAGTCGCGCACCCTAACCATCGCTTTTCCCGGTTTATCAATATCCTTAACGACAGTATCAATTAATTTTCCGTTACCCATGATAAATTCGTCAATGCCGTTATCGATAACTTCTTTTAAGAGAACATAAATTCCGTCATCGGGATTTGAGCCGTCGCCGAGTCTTCCGATGTACATACCGGTTCGCAGCCTTATATGTTCAAGAGAAGACAGCGTTTTTATTTTTGATTCATCGTAAACGGGAGTTTTAGTCTGCTTCGCAGGCGCTGGTTTAACGGCTGAAGTTTTCGCGGCGGCGGCTTTAACGGCTGTTTTAACAGCTTCTGTTTTAACCGATTTTGTTTTAACTGTTTTTACCGTGATTTTTTTCGCCGGTGATTTAGATTTAGCCGCGCTTTTCTTAGCTTGTTTTTTCATAATTGTTTTTCGAGTTCCCGGATGTATTTTTCGCTGTCGCTGACGCTGTCCTCAAGATCAGCGATGCCTTTTTTAAAATCGTTGATTTTATTTTTTTTATCTTCGATCGATTTTTTATATTTATCGATCTTTGATTTTTCTTCGTCGATGGCAAGAGAGGCGCGCAGTTTTTCTATCGCTCTTTCGTTATCAATCTTTGATTGATTTAATCTTACCGCTCTGCTGATAACTTCTCCGTCTTCGGCGGTAACGATTGTATCGATAAAATATTTCCGCTCCGGAGTTATGTCTTCGTCGATACCGGTGGTTTGCAAGCCGAATTTCCGGTACATCGCGCAAAGAGCTTCATTTACTCTGTTTATGTGGCTCTTAACGGATTGAATCTGTTTTTGAGGATTTCCCTCGATGCCGAACGACGCTGTAATTATCCGTTTCTCGTCTTTAAGCGCGGAAATTTCATCTTGAGCGGATTTTGAAATTGCGCGTAACACTTCGATCTCATCGTTAATGACGGAAACTTCGTCGGCTCCTTTTGTCTGCCTTCCCGAGTAACGCTCTCCGATATTGGAATAAAGCTGCTCCTGACTTTCCTGCGCTTTTGATAGAAATGATTTTAAAACCAGCCCCTGCGCGCTTTTGCCGATCCATGTAAAAACATTGCCGCCTTCTTTATTATCAAGCTCGCTGATTCGAGTCTCGAGAGAATCAAGCTTGGTCTTTAACGCGTCGGCTTGTTCCTTAAAGAGAGAAGTATAATCATCATAATTAGGGTTTTCTAAAAGCGCTTTTCCGAATCTGCGGAAAATAAAAGCGATTTCTTTAGTCCGCTCTTTTTCCTCAAGTTCCTTAGAATCGATTGTTTCTTCCAGTTCTTTGTATCGCCTGTTTTTTTCCTCGATTTTATTGATACTTTCGTTTGAATCGGCGATATCTTGCAAATATGTTTTATACTGATTAATGTCCTCAAAACCGGTCTGCATTTCTTTTGTGCGAATAAATAGATTTTCTCCGAATTTTTCCAAAAGAGCGTCCAGAGAAGCTCTGCACTCCTCTGTGTTCTTTATCAATTCATCGATTCTCTTTTTTCTATCATCCATATTTACAATATAAGCCTTTTTTAATAATTAGTGAATAGGAAAGAGTCCTTGATAATATAGATAAAAAAGTGTATAAAGATATAACAAGTTTCGAACAATATTACAAGGAGAAAATAAGAATGAAATTAGACGAACTGAAGCACGCGAAATTAAAAGAATGGGTCAATGAAGCTGCCGCTCTAATGACCCCGGATTCAGTGGAAGTTTGCGACGGAAGCAAAGCTGAATATGACAGAATGATTAAAATCATGGTAGATGCGGGTCTTGGCGTTCCATTGAATCAAGCGAAAAGACCGGGCTGTTACTGGTTCCGATCCGATCCTTCGGATGTCGCAAGAGCGGAAAGCCGCACTTTTATCGCCAGTAATAAAAAAGACGACGCCGGTCCTACAAATAACTGGACTGATCCTGTCGAATTAAAAGAAACAATGAAAATACAATACAAGGGCTGTATGAAGGGACGCACCATGTATGTAATTCCTTTCTCGATGGGTCCTGTGGGTTCTGATATCGCGAAAATCGGCGTTGAAGTCACTGACAGTCCGTATGTTGTATTCAATATGCATATAATGACAAGAGTCGGCTCGAAAGTTCTTGACGTACTTGGAACCAACGGTTTCTATGTTCCGTGTCTCCATTCCATCGCCAAGCCTTTAAAACCCGGCGAAAAAGACACAAGCTGGCCATGCGAACCCGATGTAAATAAAAAGTTTATCAGCCATTTCCCCGATACTTACGAAATTTGGTCATACGGCTCCGGTTACGGCGGAAACGCTCTTCTTGGAAAAAAATGTCTCGCTCTCCGTATCGCCTCGGTTCTCGCAAGAGATGAAGGCTGGCTTGCAGAGCACATGCTTATCCTCAAACTTACAAACCCCGAAGGTAAAGTAAAATATGTCGCGGGCGCTCTTCCTTCGGCGTGCGGAAAAACAAACCTCGCTATGTTAATTCCGACTCTTAAAGGCTGGAAAGTAGAAACAATCGGCGACGACATCGCATGGATGAAATTCAAAGACGACGGTCAGCTTTACGCGATCAACCCCGAAGCCGGATTCTTCGGCGTAGCTCCGGGAACAAGCGATCATTCAAACAAGAGCGCGATGGACTCGATCAAGAAAAACACAATCTTTACAAATACAGGTTTAACCGAAGACGGCGATATCTGGTGGGAACAAATCGGCTACCCTGCGCCCGGCTCGACAATCACCAACTGGAAAGGTGAAAAAGTGCCTTCTCCCAAAACCGATAAATCTCCCGCGGGGCAGGAAATCGCCCACGCGAACGCCCGCTTCACAGTGCCGGCAGAGCAATGCCCGGTAATCGCATCTGAATGGGAAGACCCGAAGGGCGTACCAATCAGCGCGTTCCTTTTCGGCGGAAGAAGAGCAACGACAATTCCATTGGTAAACCAGAGCAAAAACTGGGTGCACGGCGTATTCATGGGCTCAATCACCGGTTCGGAAATTACAGCCGCCGCATTGGATTTAAAAGCAGGCACTGTCCGCCGCGACCCGTTTGCCATGCTGCCGTTCTGCGGTTACCACATGGGCGATTATTTCGCTCACTGGCTCAAGCTCGGTAAAAAAGCGCAGGATGAAGGTCACGGCGATAAACTCCCGAAAATCTTCTTTGTTAACTGGTTTAGAAAAGACGCCGAAGGTCATTTCGAGTGGCCGGGCTACGGCGAAAACAGCCGCGTTCTCGCGTGGATGTTCGACCGCTGCGATGGCAAAGACAATGCCATAGAAACTCCAATCGGTTTCCTACCCAAAGAAGGCTCAATCGAACCACCTTCGGGAGTAAGCGCGGAAGTAATGAAAGACCTTCTTAAAGTTGATGTTGACGGCTGGAAAAAAGAAATCGCCGACGTCAGAGAAAACCACTATTCAAAATTCGGCGACAGGATTCCAAAAGAATTACTGCAGCTCCTTGATGTGCTGGAAAAAGAACTGCACGCGTAAGTTATAAGAAAATATTTTAAAGAGGCTGTCCAAACGGGGCAGCCTTTTTTTATTGCTTTTTTACGGAATTAAATATTTCGAATATCTCGGGGATTTCTTTTTTTAACGAGACAGGGCGCTGCTTTTTACTAGAGTAAAAAAAATGTTTTGTTCTGCCCAGAGTGCAGAGCTCTCCTGTTTTTTCTTTTATGATTTTATAATCGACAGTCATTTTCATTTCCGATAATTCTGATAATGTTACGTGAATAGTTACTTCATCGCCAAAGTACACCATCGATTTATATTCGCAGTAAACATCGAGAACAGCAAAATCGACTCCGTAGGAATTTACTTTTTGATAATTAAAATTAATCTGCTCAAGAAAATCTACGCGCGATTCTTCAAACCATCTTATGTAATTTGAATGATGAATGATACCCATCGCGTCAGTTTCGTAAAAGTTGGCTGTTCTTTTGAATGGTTTGATTGTCATAAATTCACCTCACTTAATTATTCTTGTAAAGATTGAAGAGCTGTCGAAAGCCGGCTTTCGAGCGTTGTGATACGCTGTCCCTGAGCGTTGTTAGTTGTTCGAAGTTCCGTGATCTGCGATGAAAAAGCAGAGTTTTCTGTCTGAAGCGACGAGATCGAACGGTCTTTTTCCGTAATGCTCTGCTCCAGTTTATTATTCACGGCGCGTAATTCGGTCATTGCCTGATTGAGCTCGGTGATGCGCTTCTCATTGTCGGAACCGCTTGTCTTAAATGTATCGATATTTTTCTGCAGCTCGATAATATTATTTTGAAGCTGCGAATTTTTTGTCTGCAAATCAAGCAGTTCACCTCTTGTATTTCCTTCGGTAGTTTGACTGAGCGCAAGGCTCCCCGTTAAAAGAGCGTTAATTGATTCAAGTTTTTCTCTTTCTGTATTGAGACGATTCAATTCTTTCGCGGCGGATTCAAGTTCGACAGATGACTTCTGCGAGGAAACAGCATACTCTCTGGTTCTTTCGTCAAGCTGAGCTTTAAGCCGCGCTTCTTTCGCGCGGGAGTCTTCTATAATTCCGGTCCGCTCCTCATTTAATTTGGAAAGCTCGCCGCGGAATGTAATCTGTGCCGATAAAAGCCTCTCCTGCGCCTCGCGTTGCTCCAAAGTCAATTCCTGATTACTCGAATAAAGAAGCGCAAGCTCGCTGTCAACTTCTTCCAAGCGGAAGACAATGCCGGCTATTTCACGCTCTTTGGCGGCGATTTTTTCGGCGGTATCTCTGCGTATTTCTTCTATCAGAGCTCTTTCGGTCAGGTTATAAACCGCGTTTCCTTTCCGCGCCTGTAAATCCGCCGCGCTGTTAAACGAAATTAATAATAATACGCCCACGATTAAAACCGCAGCTGCCGCCGCATTGACAGCTAACGGAAACACCGCGCCTTTTTTTTTGGCGTTTAACTGCGCTCTTTGCGCCGATAACTGCTGTTTATTTTTTTCCGTTATCCCGTTTATTTGAGTGAGTATTTCTTTCTGCTCTTCAACGGAAATCCCATTCTTCTCATCAACAATAATATCATTCATAAATATATTCCTGTAAAACAATATAACATGGAACACTGATTTTCACGGATTATTCAGATTAACACGGATTTTTATTAAAGATCAATAAAAAATTTAATCCGTGTAAATCCGTCTAATCAGCGTTAATCCGTGTTTTTTATTTATCATGTTTTACTTCGGCTTTTGCAGCCTCTTTATTCGACAGCCTGATGCCGCCGGCTTTTAATCCGCGGACATTATAATCCTGCGCTTTGAAATTTTCGGTTAAGATTTTTAATCTCGGCTTTGGTTTGTAATGAATCGTGAACGCGAACTTTTGACGCGTATCGATGCGCAGAACTTCCGCGCCGTCGGGAACAAGGAAGTAATCTTTGCCGATAATCCATCCTTCGATTATAAAGCGTTTGATGCACGGAAATCCTGAATCTTTCTCCTTGTAGATAATCGTAAAAACTGTTTTTGATAATTCGTCTTTATCAGCGACGCCAATCCACAGCGCGTCAGCGCCGACAAATGTTTTTTCGCTTAAATCCATTACAGTGTACATTCCGTTTTTGCGGATTGCAAGAATTCTGTCAAAAGGAGATACTTCGGCGATTTTAGCGCCGGAAACGTTAGTTCCAAGATAGCCGGATTTACTGTCGTATTTTAAATCGACATCGCGCTTTACAACTTCTTTTGCGATTACTTTATCAAAAGCGCCGACAACTGTTTTACGCTCTCCCCTTCCTATCTCTTCGTTTGATTTAATTTTTGCGATAATTCCTTTTAAGTACGAAACCGAATACGGAATTATTTTTTTAAGATGTCCCTCAATTTCTTTTATGCGCGCTTTTATCTGTTCCATTTCGTCACGGGCTTTGTTAATGTCGTATAATGATATTCTGCGGATCGGAATGCGAAGCAAATGCTCAATATCGTCATCAGTAATTTTCCGCGGTCCCACTTCTTTAAGATACGGCTTAAATCCGTCAAGAACAGCGTCGTGAACTCCCTTGGCGGTTTTCATTTTTTCGATGGCTTTATAAATCCGCTCTTCGATAAAAATTCTTTCCAGCGTCCGCAGGTGGAGTTTATCTAAGAGTTCCTTTTTTTCTAACTCAAGTTCCTTTGTGAGAATTTTTACAAGCTGCTTCGCGTGATACTTGATAATTTCGTTAGCTGTCATTACAGTGGGCAGTCCGTTTTTAATGACAAGAAGATTAACGGAAATTGACTGCTCGCACTCTGTGAAAGCGAAAAGCGCGTCAATTGTTTCCTGCGCGTAAACGCCGCGCGCCAGTTTAATTTCGATCTCTACTTTATCGGCGGTAAAATCATTAATGCCTAAAATTTTAATGCGTCCGTTTCTTGCCGCCGCATCGATGCTGTTCATAATACTCTCTGTTGTGGAGCCGAACGGAAGTTCTTTTATAATGATGCTTTTTGGATCGGAAGTATCGAGTTTAGCGCGAACTAAAACTTTGCCGTTGCCGCCTTCGTAACCGGAAACATCAACATAACCTCCTGTCGGAAAATCAGGGTATATATCGAATTTTTTTCCGTTAAGACAATCGATTTCCGCTTCGAGAACTTCGATTGCGTTATGCGGCAGAATTTTCGTTGACATTCCGACCGCGATTCCTTCAACGCCCAGAATCAAAACTACAGGAATTTTCGCCGGAAATAAAACCGGTTCTTTATTACGTCCGTCGTAGGAGTCAGTCCATGCCGTTAATTTAGGATTGTAAAAAACATCATTGGCAAGCGGCGTTACGCGACATTCAATGTAACGCGGAGCGGAAGCTTCATCGCCTGTGTAAAGGTTGCCGAAGTTTCCCTGCCTGTCGATAAAAAGCTCTTTGTTAGCAAGATTGATAAGAGCGGGGTTTATCGAGGCTTCGCCGTGCGGATGATACTTCATGCACTGACCGGAGACGCCTGCGACCTTATGAAATTTTCCGTCGTCCATCTCGAAAAGCGTGTGAAGAATACGCCGCTGCACAGGCTTAAGCCCGTCTTCCAAATCGGGGATTGCGCGGTCTTTTATAACATAAGATGCGTATTCAAGAAAATTTCTGTCAAAAAGATGTTTAATATAAGCCATTTGGTAATTTTATACAATAGAAGTTTTTAATACAAGCATATAAAAAAATTATTAATTTCTCTATTTGAAATCTTTTTTATTTTTCTTTTGGATAAATCCTATCTTGTAGCCGACTCCGATTTGCAGCATTAAACGTTTGTATTCAAGCGATGATTTGGCTTCGGAACTTAATTTTGAATCATAATAATCCATTGTAAATTTCGGATCGATGGTAATAAAACCGGGACCGGCTTTTACGGCGAATTGAATGCCGGCAAACCAGGAATACGGACAAGGTTCTGTTATTTTAGTTAAAGAAAAGTTATACGACATACCGCCGTAAGGACAAAGCATATAATTATCGCCAAATTTAATTATAAATCTAAGCATTAGAGGAATTTCCATTATAAAATCACGGTACTCTTCGCTTCTTTCCGCCGAAACGTAGATCCAATCCTGAGTGAATTGAAAACCGAAGCCAAGTGACATAAATTTAACAAATTGAAATTCTATCGAAACGCCGAATCCAAAGTTTGCCCAATAATTAGATTCTATTTCGTTCGCTCTGTAAATACGCGGCGCCCATGAAACGTTTGGCTCTAAAAACAACCATCTGTTGCGCCTGTCCTGCGTTAAATCGAAATCGGGAATACTGGAGAGTAAATTATAAACCATAACAGAAATCATTTCGTCTAACGTATTATCAATCTCTTTGTAAACTATATATTGTCCGCCGATTAATTCATTTTTTTTACTGCTTAACAGATCAAGACAAAAAAGAAATTCGCCGATTTCATCATTACTGACATGCATTTGCCCCAAAGGATGCATAGGACAGGGAATTGAAGGATCGTGAAAACATCCGTAAGGCACGATACTTCCTCTTAATGTATAATCGCTGTTTGATTTAATTCTAACCATCGAAGAAAACTGAGCGGCTACTTCGTTTGAAACCTGTTTATAAAAGTAAGTTTCTTCCTCTAACGTTCCTATCCCGGAAATCGGCGGAACATAAAAACGCGCTTCGCGGAAATCCTGGGAAAAAAGAAATCGAGGAAAAAAAAGACTAAATAAAATCAGAACGGAAAATACAATCAAAGAAAAATATTTCACTAAATTATTCCAGCCATTTCATACCGGCTAAATCACTGCCTTCGCCGGGGTCGTAAGAATTTCCCTGCACTTCAATTTGATATTCATCTTTTTTATCCTTGTAAGTTCCGATAATTTTATATCTTCCCGGAATCGCAAATGAAAAAAATGAATTTATTTCTTCGTTAATTTCGGCGCCGATAAGCCCTATTGTGGAAATAAGTTCTATTTTTAAATTAGAATCCAGCGGATCAAGTTTTTGCAAAGGTCCGTTATTCGCGAAATAAACGGCAAAATCGGTGCTTCTGTTAAATGTGTTTTCAAAAACCGAATTAAGCGAGTACAGCTGGCGGTTTGGCTTTATTAAAATAAAATCATGAGAGCCGTTGTTATTGCCGTTTCCGCCGCCGCTGTCAAAACTATCGGAAGGCTGCTTGCAGCCGATACAAACAAACAATGCGAGAAAAAATATAATTAATCTATTAAACAGTTTGTTCATATCGTCTGCGATTAGCCTGCCTGAGCAATATTTACTGTATGGAAATATCTAATTTATCAAGAGCTGACGCGGTTGATGTAATAAAAATACAACCTCCGGAGCTGTTGGCAGAACCATTATCAAGATGCGCTACATCGATCCCCGGTCTTACATACCATCTTTGAGCTGCGATGCCGGCGCCGCTTGCAGTTGCAGAAATTGCGACAACAGGAATACCAAAATAGAACGCAGACGGATTTTCAGCGCCTGCAGCTATAGTAATGGTAATGTTAATGGGATTAGCAAGCGCAGTACCGGCAATAATATTGTTGGTAAGAACGCCTGAATAATTACCTGCATGCCATGTCCCAATATTAATTTTTTGCCCATTCGGCAATAAATATACAGGCTCTATAGCCTGGAAACCTTCTTTCCATGTAGCGGGATCACCTGTTGTTGAGGTAGCGACAATAATGCCGGGAAGCATATCGGTTATTGGTAAAGAGGTACTGCTGCTTCCAAGTGTATATGTTGTCGTTACAGGTGTATCCACGGTAACAGGCGTGTCGCTGAGAGAATACCTTGTTACTGTTCTCGCGGGAGTAATACCAGGATATGTAAATTGAGTTGGAGCAACTCCGGTGACAGCGAAACTTCCTCCTGTATTTTCCGGAGTTGCAGGTGCGGCTGCCGCCGCTTTAAATATTGTATTGCCAATTATTGAAGCTAAACCAAAAGTTACATTTTTTGATTCCGGAGTAATTGTAGCACCCGGCGTGCCGTCAACTTCAATGACTTTTCCTACAGCGAGAAGGGTAAAATCGTTACCGACTTTCCTTCCGACAAACATTACAGCATTTCCTGTAGTTGCACTAAGAACTGCTCCGCCTGTAGTGGCGTAATCTATACCGGCAGCCGCGCCGCGGGGAACGCCTGTAATACTCATTGCCTTACCCCTTTCCCATGACGCTCTGGCAATGGTAG
>JGI24695J34938_10000656_pt1 | contig 32803 bp, 24 predicted proteins | sample TergutCo191P3_FD_34938 | JGI IMG/M metagenome (IMG submission 34938)
CTGTTCCGCCTCCCGCCGCTCCTCCTCCTCCTCCGGCTGCTGCCGCTCCGCCGCCTGCCGCACCGCCGGCTCCGCCTAAGCAGAATGTTCCAAACAGAGCGGGAGCAGCAGGACAAACATCCGAGACTCTGGTTATAAAACCGATGTATCCGCCTTCTTCGATAATATTAGAAATGAAAAACGTTTCTAAAGTATATGACGGAGGAGTCCGCGCAGCGGATAATATTAATTTTACAGTCGGACAAAAAGAATTTGTGGTTTTATTGGGACCGTCAGGCTGCGGAAAATCCACACTGCTCAACATGATTGCAGGGTTTGACACAATAACCGAGGGTGAACTTTTTATTGATAATGAATCAATGAATAAAGTTCCGGTAAATTCCAGAAATGTCGCAATGGTATCTCAGAATTATAGAAACGCTGAAGATAAAAACAGCCAAAAAAAACGTTTAGAGCTTGGCGCGCTTTCTTTCGATATACCTGTTAATGAAAATATTGCTTACGATCTGCAAATCAGAAAAGTGCCGAAAGCGGAAATTGATAAAAGAGTTAACGAAGCTGCCAGAATGTTCGATATCGAAAAATTATTAGCTCGTAAATTAAAAGCTCTTTCGCGCGGTCAGCAGTGCCGGGTAGCGATGGCGCGCGCAATGGTTAAAAATCCAAAAGTTTTTATATTTGATGATATTTTATCCGATCTTGACCCCAATTTCCGCGTGATGATGAGAGCGGAATTTTCGGATATTCATCGAAAGTTAAACACAGCAATAATTTACGCGACCGATGATTTTACAGAAGCGATGTCTATGGCGGATAAAATCGTCGTAATGAAAGACGGTAAAATACAACAAATTGAATCGCCCATGTTCCTTTACAATTATCCAAAAAATAAATTCGTTGCCAGGTTTATGGGTAATCCCCAGATGAGTTTTTTAAATGTAATAGTGCGCGAAGAAGGCAGAACTATCATGCTTGATGAAGGATCATTAAAAATAGAAGCCGATCCATCTCATTTTGAATATCTGCGCAAATACGCAGGAAAACAAATTCATTTCGGTATACGCCCGGAAGATTTGATTTATTATGATTACAACGCAAGTGACAGCGTCAAATTAAAGGTAAATGTGGTTCAACCTTTAGGCGCGGAAATTCATCTGTGGCTTACAACCGAAACTCAGCCGTTAATGGCGCGAATGCCGCCTATTCGTCTGTTCAATGTAGGCGATACTGTAAACTTTATTCCGAAGATGGAGAAGGCGCGTTATTTCGACAAAGATACAGAGTTGTCGATTCTCCCGATACCGGTATAAATTCAAATCATAAATAATTTACAGGAGAAAAAAATGTTAACAAAAGAACAGGAACAGGAAGTACAAAATTTAAAAGCGCAGTACGAAAACGGAATGCTGCCGTACGAAAATTATATAGAAATGAAAAGAGCTGTAATGGGTGCCGATTACAAAGAGGATGCTGACGCTCCGGCTGAAGCGGCGCAAAGCGCGGCAGCTCCTCCTCCTGTTCTGCCGATGATGGAAACATTGGGAGCCGCTCCTGCTCCCGCCGCGATAAAATATAATGTAAGAGTTGATAATAAAGAAATCGGAGTTTTTGATCGCGAAGTTTTATTTAAAATGATTGAAGACGGCGACATCGATAAAGACGCGATGGTCTGGCAAAAAAACTTTGATGACTGGAAAACAGCCGTCGATGTTCCCGAGCTAGAAGATCATTTTCCGGCGTCTCCGCCGCCCGGATCAAAAGCCGACAAAAGACGAAAAGCAAAAGAAGAAGCTATAAGAAAAGAAGAAGAAAGAGTTAAAGCCGAAGAACAGCGAAAAATTGACGAGAAGCGCAAAGCCGAAGAAACCAAAAAACGCAAGGAAGAAGAAGCGGCATTAGCGGAACAACAGCGCAAGCTCGATGAGGTTCGCAAAGCGGAAGAAAGACGCAGAGCCGAAGAACAGCGAAAAGCTGATATTCAGCGCAGAGCCGACGAAGCGGAAATAAAAAGAATAGAAAACCAGAGCAGAGCCGATGAAGCCGCAAGGCGGAGAGTTCAATCCGAGGCAAACAGACAATACGCGGCGGCAACCGCCAAAACAGTAATAAAAACAATTTTCGCGGTTTTCTTCGGTCTTGTATTTGCGCTTACAGCTGGTTCTTTAATTTTATCTCTTGTTACATATATTTTAACTCCGGGTTTAATAGCGATGATTATCGTTTTCCTGGTTACGGCGGGACTTGTATTCCTTTTTATTTTTAACCTGTTCAAAAACAGACCGATATTTACAATCATATTATTTACCATTCTTGTTGTGGTAGGCGTCATCAACGGCGGCATAGTGCAGAATTTATACAGTCATATATTTTTAAGGCTCGGCGAATTAAGAAATATCGAAAACCCAATCCCCGGTTTAATCAGCGCACCGGAAAAAACAGGAACAGTATCGGGCGTCAGTTCATTGAATTTACGCGATGGTCCTTCGACAAATCACGGCATTATTAAATCACTCCCCGAAGGAACTACAGTTATAATCACAGGAGAGCCGGAAAACAATTTCTTGCCTGTAAAGATAAAAAACGCCGACGGCAGTGTTTCGGAAGGTTATATAGGTTCAAGGTATATAATAATAAACGAATAGCGAATTTACGCAATTTTTGGTTAAAACGCAACAATTTTGTATGTTTTGGCAACATTTACGTATGTTTTAAAAGTATACAAGACTCTTTTTCTTTGATAAAATGAATACGTCAAAATAACCAGGTAATTAATTTTTCAAATTTAACTACCCGGATTCCATATTTTTGGAGTTTTTTATGTTAACTAAAGATCAAGAAGCGGCTTTACAAGAACTGAATACAATGTACGAAAATGGCATGTATCCGGAAGAAGAATACATAAAACGAAAAAAAGAAATAATGGGAGCGGATTACAGCGATGATTCGCCGGCTTCCGCTCCTTCAGCCGCGGCTGTTGTTCCGACTGAACTGCCGATGATGAATATTTCGGAAGCGGCTCCGGCCGCGATAAAATATAATGTCAGAGTAGACAATAAAGAAATCGGCGTTTTTGATCGTGAAGTCTTGTTCAAAATGATCGAAAACGGCGATATTGACAAAGACGCGATGGTCTGGCGGAAAGATTATGATGACTGGAAAATCGCTTTTGATGTGCCTGAACTTGAAGAGCGTTTCCCCGCCGAACCGCCGCCCGGATCAAAAGCATATAAAAGACGCAAAGACGCGGAAGCGGCAAAAATAAGAGCCGAAGAAAAAGTCAAAGCCGATGAAAGAGATAAACGTCTTGCCGAAGAAAGACGCAAAGCCGATGAGCAGCGGAGAATTGAAGATCAGCGCAAAGAAAATGAAAAACGCATTGCCGACGAACAGCGAAGAGCGGCGGAACAGCGCCAAGCCGAAGAAAGACGCAGAGCGCAGGAACAGCGCAGACTAGACGAAGAAGCAAGGAGAACCGCGGCGTCATATTCATCGACATCATCATCGTCATCATCTTCATCAAGACCTTCATACAACTATTCGTCAAGTTATGATGCCGAAGACGTGTTTTCCGTTATCTTCGGAGTTATTCTGGGTTTAATCGGCGGAGCAATTGTAGGATTAATAGTCGGAGCGTTTTTCAATTATCATATAGCGGCAATAATAATCGGCGGGCTTTTAGGCGCTGTCGGTATTTTCTTCCTTGTAAAATTCTGGCTGTTTGAAGAACATCCTATAATCACAACTATAATCACTATCGGCGCTGTCGCAATTGTCGTTCTTATAATCATTAGTAATGTCGATTTCAGCAAATCCAATAAAGATGATAACAACGGAACGGAAACGGTTTATGAACACGCTTATCAAACAGGCATTGTAACAGGAGTAAGTTCTCTTAATCTGCGCGAAGGTCCTTCCACAAATCATAATATTGTAACAACCCTGCGCGAAGGAAGCATCGTGCATATAAGGGGAGACGCCGTAGGAAACTGGCTTCCGGTTTTTATTGAAAAAGATGACGGCACCGCATACGAAGGTTTTGTCGGCTCCGGATATATTAAAATAAACGATTAAGGAGCGCAGCTTGAGCGAAGATATTAATATCAGCGGAATGACCGCGGAAGAATTAATGGAACTTTATTTTGAATCGGCGAATTATGACAATGACGAAGACGAAGATGAAGACGAAAAAATAAAGAAAAACGAAACTGCGATGACTTATTTAAAAACGGCAGCTGACATGGGATTACCTGAGGCGTGGGCGGAATTGGGTGCGTGTTATTTCGGAGGTCTCGGCATCGAACGGGATGAAAAAAAAGCTCACGATTATCTGGAAAAAGCGGCGTTAAAAAATGTGGCAAACGCGCAGATGAATCTTTATATTCTTATGCGGGATAACGCGCAGAGTGCCGAAGAAAAGAAAAACGCGCTTTACTGGCTTAATCAGGCTGTAGAAAACAATGTTCCAAGCGCGTTATACGAAACCGGCTCGCTTTATTATCACGGCGGCGTTTATGAACAAGATTTTAAAAAAGCCGCGGAATTTTTTCAGAAATCCGCAGACGCGGGAAACTGCGAAGCGCTCGCCACACTTGGAGTGATGTATCAGCAGGGACAAGGCGTTAATAAAGACCTTGTAAAATCTGTCGAGTGTTTCGCGAAAGCCGCCGACGAAGAAAGCATAACCGGTCTTTACAATCTTGGAAACTCATACATGGGCGGGCTCGGCGTTGAACAGGATTACGAAGAAGCGATGAGCTGTTTTTTGCTGCTTACGGATTTGGAAGATCCTTTTTATGATACGCCGGATCTAAACGACATTGATGTACGATCCGATATCGCTCTTGTTTATCATATGACTAAGGTTTATGAAATGCTCTACCCTCTCGCTCATCATAATCTTGGAATCATGTATCAGCAGGGGCTTGGAACGGCTGCCGACCAGAGCGCCGCGCTTTATCATTTTATGCTGGCTGCGGAAGGCGGTTACGCTCCTTCGTGTCTGCAGGCAGGCTCGATGCTGTACAGCGGCGAAGGAATCGAAGCAAGCAGCGAGAAAGCGTTTGAGTATTTAACTGCCGCTCTAAACGGCGGTCTTGAAGAAGCGAAATTAATTTTAGGACTCATGTACTGCTGCGGAGACGGAGTTGATCAGGACACGGAAAAAGGCGTCGGATATCTTGACGATTTAATCGCGGCGGGGAATGTTACAGCCATCAAATTAAAAAACGATTTATTTAACTCTGAAAATTAAAGGAGACTAATTATGTTATGTCCTAATCCTGAATGTGAGATCAATCAAAAAGGCGGGCTTCCCGATGATTATTGCGGCGCTTTTTGCGACGAATGCGGAAAGGATCTTTTTCGCTGCGTTAACTCCGAATGCTCGGAGTACGGCAAATTAACAATGAATCATCAGTTCTGCACAGGCTGCGGTCAGGATGTTGAACCTAACGGTCCTGCGGCAGGTCAAGCCGCGCCTGCTTCCGCGCAATACGCTCCTGCACAACCGGCTCCGGTTCAGACTGCTCCGGCACAACCCGCTCCTGTGCAGCCGGCTCCGGCAAGCAGGTCTACAGAAATGATGTCAGCTGGAGCGGGAAGACTTTTCTTCCGTCACACCGGCGAAGGCTGGACATTGGAAATAACAGACGGCGATATTTTAGGCCGTGTAAACGGCAGTCATTCTGCAAGGCTTGGAAATTGCAAATTTGTTTCGGGCACTCACGCGCAGGTTACGCGGATGCATGACGGCTGGTACATTACCGATCAAAATTCAAAAAATAAAACTTTTGTTAACGGACAGCCAATACAGCCTCTTGCTCCTGTGCGGATAAAACAAAACGACACTGTCGCTCTTGCTGACGCTAAATTTATTATTACAGAAATTTAAGGAGCTATTATGACAAGCAACGAAAAAGATCTCCTTGCGATGAAGGAAGCCGGAATGATAGACGAAGCTTCATTCGAAACAATGTGGAATGATCTGCAGTCGCGTAAGCCGAGTTACAACAGCGCGGCAACAGAAGCGATAATCCTCGATGACGAAGCGGAGGCGGCTCCGTATCAGGGAATAAAATTACTCGCAGGCGCGTACAGTTCAAAAGGAATCCGCGAGCAAAACGAAGATTCATTCTTTTTAGGCGACACAACAGGCGGCGCAAAAGAAACAGACAGCGCCGTCTACAGCGCGGAAGGTGACGGTCCGTATTTTTTCGCGGCGGCTGACGGCATGGGCGGACATGACGCGGGGGATGTCGCGTCAACTTTTGTTGTTACAAAATTAAAAATGAGCGTCTCTCATCAGACAGCGTTTGCCGATGACAGCGTTATCGAAATAATGTTAAAAGGAATTCATGCGGAACTTATCGCCGAAGCGAAAGCGCGAGGCACTCCGAAGATGGGTTCGACAATCGCAGGAATTATTCTGCAAAAAGAAAACTCAGGATTTTTTAACGCGGGCGACAGCAGAGTTTACAGGCTTCGTCATAATTATATTCAGCAGATTTCCGAGGATGATTCGCTTTCGCGCTTTGTGCCTAACGCCGCGAAAAATGTTATCACTAACGCTGTGGGCGCAGGTCAGGAAAACATGAGCGTCTCAAGCAGATTCGCTGCCGGGTTCGCGGTAAAAGGCGATGTGTTTTTGATGTGCAGCGACGGCGTTCACGGCGCAATCGGCGATGACGATCTGGCGTTCTTTCTCGGATTAAATGACAGCCCGCAGGATATTGCCCGCATCATTGTAGAAAGAGCGATTCAAAATAACTCTGATGATAACTGCACAGCGGTAGTTGTAAAATATATATAGAGAATTTTTATGGCGGAAGAAAGGTCGGAACAGCAGCAGAATCAACGAATGCAGGGGCAGACAGCTCCGGGTCAGGCTGAGGGGCTTGTAAAAGAAAAAAAACAGGAACCAGTTGAAAGCGCTCAGTACCGTTATTGTAAATACTGCGAAGAGCCTCTTGCGCCTAACGAAAAATTTTGCCGAAGCTGCGGCGAAGAATACGGCGGAAAAGAAAATATCTGCCCGTACGATCAAACTGCGACAACAAAAAAATATTGCCCCTTATGTAAAAATTTAATTGTTCCCAATACCTGCCCCAAGTGCGGCGCTTCCACGATTCAATCCGTCTGCGCATGCGGCGAGATACTCGATAAAAAATTGCAAGCCGCAGTTCAGACAGCGCAGCAGATTCAAAAAGAAGCGTTAAAACGGAACGCGCCTCCCGCGGTCCGTCAAATGACCGCCGAAGAGATTCAAAAACTTGAAGCAGCGTTTAAAAAAGAAGAAGAAAATCCCGATTATCAAAAATTACATAAACGCCTGCTTGAACGCGAAAAACTTCTTAATGAGCGCGGCTATTACAACAAGATGGAAAAAAGAATAATAGAAGTTTTCGGCGAGATACCTTTTAAAATTCAAATCCCTGATCCCGAAGAGCAGGCTGCAAGGATGCGAATTTACGCTTCGCTTGAACAGTCAATTTTAAAAAAGCAGCGCTTAGCGACTCAGGCGGAACTTGAAGCTCTTTACCCCGAGCTTCATTACATTCACGAAATGGAAAATAAAGCCGCGGATGAAAAAGCCGCCGCAGAAGAAGCAGCGCGAAACAGAAGAGCGGAAATCGCAAAACGCGAAAGAGAAATGGAAGAAAAATATAATTCGATTCTTAACGGAATCGATCAGGAGATAAAAGAGGTTAGAGAGGAAGAGCGCAGAGCCGAAGAAGAAAGAAGGGAACAGGAACGAAAGAGATTGCTTGCGGAAAAAGCCGCGGAAGAAGCAAAAATAAAAAAAGAACGGGAAGAAGCTGAAAGAAAAGAAAGAGAAGAATCAAGAAAACGCGCTGAAGCTTTCGCCGCGCAGAAAGCGGCGCTTGAAAAATCTTTGGAAGAAGACAGATTGCGATGGGCTGCACAAGATAAAGCGGCGGCGGAAAGCAGAGCGCAGATGATCAATGAAGCAAGGCAGGAAGCGGAAAAACGATCTCACCTTAACCGGGTACTCGGTAATTATATTTTTGAAGGCGGCGACAGAGTGCTGACTTTAATGATTAACAGCATAACAGACGGCAATCATAAGTCAAAATGGCCGGAATATAAAGATCCGTTTTATCAGGGAGTAAGAATTATTTTTAATGGCAGCAGATTAACTATAGAAGAAACTTCCAACCCCAGCGGCATTACTACTGTATGCGCTCTTTTTAAAGGAGACATTAATAATAACGGAACAGCAATTACAGGTAATTGGTACAGGCATGACGGAGAACCGAATAATATTATCACATATTATAAAACACGAACTTAATATATAATAAGGATGAAAAAACTTTAAGGATAAAAAATAATGGCGGAAGAAAGAGCGGAACAGCAGCAGAATCAAAATCAGCGAATGCAGGGACAACGGGCTCCGGAGCAGGCGGAAGAATTAATAAAAGAAAAAAAGCAGGATGCTGATGGCGGTATAATTTACCGCTATTGCAAATACTGCGAAGAGCCGCTTTCCGCAAACGAAAAATTCTGTCACAGCTGCGGCGAAGAATACGGCGGAAAAGAAAATATCTGCCCATACGATCAAACAGCGACAACAAAAAAATTCTGTCCTGTATGTAAAAATTTAATTGTTCCTTATACATGCCCGCAATGCAAAGCGGAAACTTTAAATCCTGTCTGCTCATGCGGAAAAGTTTTGGATACAAAACTGCAGGCAGCTCTTAACACAGCGGCGCAGGCGCAGAAAATAATCGAGCAGCAGGTAGCTCCTTCATTCAGGCAGATGACAGCAGAGGAAGTAAAAAATATCGAAGCTTTTTTTAAAAAGGAAGAAGAAAACGCCGAATACAAAAAATTCAGAAAGCGCATTTTGGAACGCGAAAAACTTCTTGCAGAGCGCGGTTATTACAATAAAATGGAAAAAAGAATCGTCGAAGTTTTCGGCGCTTCTCCTTTCAAATTTGAAATGCCCGATCCCGAAGAGCAGGCGGCAAGAATGCGGCTTTACTCTTCGCTTGAGCAATCTATTTTAAAAAAGCAGCGCCTGGCGACGCAGGCGGAACTTGAAGCCCTTTACCCCGAGCTTCATTACATTCACGAAATGGAAAATAAAGCCGCCGAGGAAAAAGCTGCAGCAGAAGAAGAATCACGCGCGCGACGCGCGGAAATCGCGAAACGCCAGAAAGAAATGGAAGAAAAGTACAGCAGGATTTTAGGCGAAATTGATCAGGAAGTAAAAGAAGTAAGGGAAGAAGAACGCAGAGCCGAAGAACAAAGAAGGGAGCAGGAGCGGAAAAGGCTGCTTGCGGAAAAAGCGGCGGAAGAAGCAAGATTAAAAAAAGAGCGCGAGGAAGCGGACAGAAGGGAAAAAGAAGAATCTAAAAAACGCGCGGAAGCGTTCGCGGCGCAGAGAGCGGCGGCGGAAAAAGCTTTTGCCGAAGAAACGGCAAGATGGGCGGCGGAAGACAAAGCCGCGGCGGAGCGCAGAGCAAAAATGATTTCCGAAGCCCGTGAAAAAGCGGAGCGTCAGGCTCACCTTAACCGCTATTTGGGAATTTATGTTTTTGAAGAAGGACAAGAAAAACTTACAATCGCGATTGACAGACCGGATCACGGTTTTTGCAATGACAGGTTTCAAAGATTTTTAAGCAAACAGGTTTACGCGGAACACAGAGTTACAATGAGCGGAAACAGCGTTACATTGACAGAAACGGCAAACCCGGAAAATTTTCCGATGGCATATTATTTTAAGGGCGATTTAAATTCGAGCGGCACTGTATTAAGCGGTTACTGGCACTGGCGTGACGGAACAATAACGCGGAAATATACATACTATAAAACAAGATAGGAGAAAAATTATGGCTGAAAGCACGGAACTTTTACAAAATCAAACGGAAATTATGGGATCACAGTCCTCGACGGAATTTATGTCGCCTCAGCAGGGAGAGACCGACAGCAGTTTTACAGGCGGCTTTTTGCAAATCGGCGAAGTGATCGAAGGCTGGGAAATAACAAGCCAGCTTAATGTGCGCTCTCTGGAAGCGGAAGTGTACATCGCGAAAAAAGACGATAAAAAAGGCATCGTAAAATATTACCGCATGATCACAAAACCCAAAACTGACATTTTAAAAATGATGGAAGGGCTCAACCATGAAGACATCGTTAACCTTTATAAATTCGGTCTTCATAAAGGACGTCTCTTTGAAATTATGGAATTCTGCGAAGGCGGCTCGATGGACGAGCGCAATGATGACGGATCGTATAAATATCTCCCGTTATCTGAAGAAGAAGTTTTCAGCATTTGCGAAGAAATGATCAACGCGTATAAAAAATGCCACGAGATGGGAATCATCCACCGCGATATAAAACCCGGAAATATTTATTACCGCCGTTGTTCAGAAGAGCTTGACGCGAAAGGAAAATTCAAAGGCGAAGATATTGTAATCGGCGACTTTGGAATTTCCAGCATCATGGACGAGAGCGAGCAGTACAGGAAGACGCGCACTGCGACAAGAACCAGCGCGTACGCCGCGCCTGAAATAAATTATCTGGAAATAAACGAAAAGTACGATTACTATTCGTTAGGCGTAACTCTCTGGGAAATCGCGACAGGCAAAGAACCCTACATGGACGAAAACGGCTACCGACCTGACTCAAGATATATAATGCAGCTTGCGACAGAAGGTTTCGCCGCGGACAATCTTTTAAGCATAAAACCTCTTTTAAGCCCAAAGCTTCAGAAGTTAATCCGCGGACTTCTGGTTGTAAACCCCGAACACCGCTGGGGATACCAGCAGGTGCGCGATCATCTTGACGGAAAAGAAGTTCCGATCCATGTCGATGAGAAAAAATTAAAAATAAATATCGGCGATAAAGACTGCACAACATTAGAAGAAATCGCCGAAGCGATTTTAAACAACCCCGAAGCTTCTCACAAAAAAATTTATGGCGGCCAGCTTCATGTCGCGCTGGAAAAAAAGTTCCCGGAGATTTCAAAACGGGTCGAAAAAATAGCCGAGGAATCTTCTGCTAAGCGCGATTTTTACAACGGCATCTGCAAAGTAGCGTGGACATTAAGCTTGAACATTCCGTTCAAAGCCGGCAACGGATATTCCGCTCGCAGCATGATGGAAATAAATTCGCTTCTTACAAACGCTCCCGAAACAATGCTGCCTCTTTTGCGCGATAAAGCTTCACGTTTTTACGCGTACCTTGAAGTTCTCGATAAAAAAGAAGAGGCTGACGCGATTACGGCGATCGCCGATTCATGCGGCAGCGCGGAATTAATTTCTAAAGCGCTTGTTATTTTAAGCGACAGAATAATATCGCCTTATAAACTTGCCAAGTATAAAAACTTTACATTGGACACTCCGGAAAATTTCGCAAGCCAGGCGATACCAGGCGATTTACAAAACCGTATACTCGCTCTTGTTTCGGAGAAAAGCTGCGAAGGATTAATTTACCCATGGATCGATCTGCATTTAAAAGAGCGCGGCGTTTCGGATTACGCTCCAAAGACTTGGAACGAACTTATTAAACTTTTTGCGGCGTAATCAGATTTCGACAAATCCGTCGAATATTTTTACGCAGTCGCCTGTCATGAATATTGTCTCGTCGGAGTAATTTACAATAAGCTCTCCGCCGGGGAGCTGCGCTTTAATATCTTTGCCTTTTTCGCAATAACCGTTAAGGACAGCGGCGGCTACAGCCGCGCATGCTCCTGTCCCGCAGGCTTGAGTTTCTCCGCTTCCCCTTTCCCAAACGCGAATCTTTAAATGGTTGTTGTCTAAAATTTCGACAAACTCAACATTAACCCTGTCAGGAAAAAGCGGATCGTTTTCGAATAACGGACCTATATTGCTTAAATCGATTTTATCAACGCACGGGGATTTCGGAAGACTTCCGCAAAAAATTACAACATGCGGATTGCCGACAGATATACAGGTGATTTCGTATTCGCCGCCTGCGATATTTACTTTTCTTGCGATTACGCTTTCGCCGTCAAGATTAACGGGAATTTTAGAAGGCAGCAGTTCAGCGTGTCCCATGTTTACTTTTACCGACGACACTTCGCCGTTTCTTGTGGACACTGTCAATTCCCTGATTCCGCTGCGCGTTTCTAAGCGCATGTTTTTCTTTTTAACTATGCCGTTGTCATATAAAAATTTCGCGACACAGCGGATAGAATTTCCAGCCATCCCGCCTTCGCTGCCGTCAAGATTAAAAATTCTCATTCTCGCGTCAGCAGTTTCGGAACGCATTATCAGTATAACACCCTCTCCGCCGATTCCCTTGTGGCGATCGGAAAGTAAAACAGAAAGCGACTCGGGCGAATTAATTTCTATATCGATGCAGTTAATGTAAATATAATCATTGCCGGTGCCGTGCATTTTCGTAATCGGCAGTTTAACACGGTTTGATCTTAAATTATTAATGTCAACAAGCTCCGTGTTAATTTCGCTGTAATCTGAAAGAAGCGAATCGGCAAGCGCGTTAGCTGTATCGATCGATGTAAGGCACGGAACGCCGAGTGTAACAGCTTTTCTTCGAAGCTTAACATCATCAAGCGCGGGGTCTCTGCCTTTTTCCGATGTCGAAATTATATAACTTATTTTTCCGCTTGCTAAAAGAGTTTCCGTGTTTAATTTGGGATTCTCAAAAATTTTATCGATTGGTTCGACTTCAAATCCTTTATTAACAAGAAAGCGCGCCGTACCGCGGGTAGCGTGGAGAGTAAATCCAAGCTTGGAAAATTTCTGCGCCATGCCGATAATCTCGCCTTTGTCGCCGTCTTTGATTGTTAATAAAACGCCGCCGTGTTTTTTCATTTTGTAACCTGCGGCGGCAAGCCCTTTGTAGAGAGCTTCTTCCAGATTTTTTCCAAGACCTAAAACTTCTCCCGTCGATTTCATTTCAGGTCCAAGATGAGTATCAAGACCTGCTAGTTTTTCAAAAGAAAAAACAGGAACTTTAACCGCGACATACGGAGGAATCTTCGCAATGCCGCTTGAGAACCCAAGCGATTTTAATTTTTCTCCCATGCTGATTTTCGTCGCAAGCTCGCACATCGGAACGCCCGTCACTTTACTTATGTACGGAACAGTGCGCGATGCGCGGGGATTTACTTCTATTACATAGATTTCATTTTCGTATAACACATATTGAATATTAACAAGCCCCTTTACTTCCAGCGCCATGCATAATTGTTTTGTTACGTTATACAATTTTTCCGCCAGATCATCGTCAATGTTCAGCGCGGGATACACAGCGATGCTGTCGCCTGAGTGGACGCCTGTTCTTTCGATATGTTCCATGATGCCGGGTATTAAAATATCTTCGTTATCGCAAATCGCGTCAACTTCGATTTCGCGCCCGCTTAAATATTTATCGATTAACACAGGGTTATCCTGCGTTTGGCGCAGAATTATTTCCATGTATTCTTTTATATCTTCGTTTGAAAACGCGATGATCATATTTTGTCCGCCCAGAACATACGAAGGGCGCATCAGGACAGGAAACTTTAATTTCTCCGCGGCATCAAGCGCCTGAGCTTCTGTCATTACACCGAAACCTTTCGGGCGTTTTATCTTTATTTTTTCGAGCAGCGCGTCAAATCGTTCCCTGTCTTCGCATATGTCGATGCTGTCGGCGCAGGTTCCGATAATTTTAACACCCCTGTCATGCAGCTTTTTCGTCAATTTAATCGCCGTGCCGCCGCCGAACGCGACTATAACGCCGATTGGTTTTTCAATTTCGATAATGCTCATCACATCGTCGATAAAAAGCGGCTCAAAGTATAACCTGTCCGCTGTATCAAAATCGGTAGACACAGTTTCAGGATTATTATTGATTACAATAACTTCGTAACCCATGCTTTTTAAAGTCCACACACAATGAACACAGGCGTAATCAAATTCAATCCCCTGCCCTATCCGTATCGGTCCCGAACCTAAAACAACAATTCTTTGTTTTACGCTTTTTTCTATAAAGGGAAGCGCTTCATTTTCATAATTAAAATTTTTATTTTTAGAATTGTTTCTGAGAGAATAAAAGTACGGAGTTTTCGCTTCGAATTCAGCGGCGCATGTGTCTACCATTTTGTAGATTAGGGAATGGGGAATAGGGAATGGGGAGTGGGGATTTTGGTTTGAATTAGCTGACTGAACCTCGAAAGAAGCATTATCTTTCGAATAACTCTCCCAACTCCCTACTCCCAACTCCCTACTCCCTTCCAAAATATTTAACAAGCAATTTAAAAACCAGCGATCAACTTTTGTTATATCGTATAATTCATCAACGGATATTCCTCGTTTTAACGCTTCGTATAATATAAAGAGGCGTTCGTCTGTTACAGTTTTTAGCATTTCGCGGATTTCTTCGGTGGTTTTTGATGCAAGGCGCGGCAGGTTTAAATTTGTTAATCCGATTTCCGCGCCGCGCACTGCTTTTAAAAGCGCTTCTTCGAAGGTATCGGCGATTGCCATCACTTCTCCTGTCGCTTTCATCTGCGTTCCAAGTTCCTTGTGAGCGTAGACAAATTTATCAAAGGGCCACTTCGGGAATTTTACCGCGACATAATCAAGAGCGGGCTCGAAGGCGGCGAATGTTGTGCCTGTTACTGCGTTTGTGATTTCGTCTAACGTATAACCGATGGCAATTTTTGTCGCTACTTTGGCGATTGGGTAGCCTGTGGCTTTGCTTGCAAGAGCCGAGGAGCGTGAAACGCGGGGGTTTACTTCGATAACGGCGTATTCAAAACTGTTTGGTTCAATGGCAAGCTGTACATTACAGCCGCCTTCGACACCTAACGCTTTGATAATATCAAGAGAGGCAGTCCTCAGCATCTGGTATTCCCTGTCCGCCAAAGTTACGCAGGGCGCGATTACGATGCTGTCGCCGGTGTGAATGCCGACAGGATCAAAGTTTTCCATGGAGCAGATTGTAATTACATTCCCCGCGCGGTCTCTCATCACTTCAAATTCAATCTCTTTCCAGCCTGCGATGGATTTTTCTATTAACACTTGATTTATCGGAGAAAGCGCAAGACCGTTAGACGCAATTTCGCGGAGCTTTTCCTCATCAGCGGCGCTGCCGCCGCCTGAGCCGCCCAATGTAAAAGCGGGGCGCACAATTACAGGGTAGCCGATTTCGTTTGCGAATTTTACCGCAGTCTCAGCATCGGTCGCGATAACGGAGGGAACGCACGGCTGACCGATGTTTTCCATCGTCTCCTTAAAAATTTTTCTGTCTTCCGCTTTGTCGATTGTTTCTGGCGAAGAGCCAAGCAGGCGCACATTGAATTTTTCCAAAAACCCGTCACGGGCAAGCTTCATGCACAAAGTAAGCCCTGTTTGTCCGCCGAGCCCTGATAAAATACTGTCGGGGCGTTCTTTTTCGATTATTCGTTTTACAGTGGCAAGCGTCAAAGGCTCGATATAAATTTTGTCCGCGATGTTGTTATCTGTCATTATTGTCGCGGGGTTTGAGTTGACAAGAACTATTTCGATTCCGTCTTCGCGCAGCACGCGGCAGGCTTGAGTTCCGGCGTAATCAAATTCAGCAGCCTGTCCGATCACAATGGGACCCGAGCCGATTACCAAAACTTTTTTTATATCTTTATTCAGCGGCATAAGCGTTAAGCCTCTCTATAAATTTATCGAATAAAAAATTTGTGTCCAAAGGTCCACCCCGCGCTTCGGGATGAAACTGCACCGAAAACGAAACGCCGTAATCGAGCCCTTCGCAGCTTCCGTCGTTAACATTGACAAAAGATAACGAAGAAGAATTATCCGCGACAACTTCGTAGCCGTGATTCTGGCTTGTAATATAAACGCGTTTTGTTTTAATTTCTTTAACAGGCTGATTAGCTCCGCGGTGACCGAATTTTAATTTTTTTGTTTTAAATCCGTTAGCCATCGCCAAAAGCTGATGCCCCATGCAAATTCCGAAAATCGGAATGTTTGTTTTTAAAAGCGCTTCCAGCGTTTCAAGTATTATTTTATTTCCGGGATCCGCGGGGTCGCCAGGGCCGTTACTCAGCATTATACCGTTTGGATTAATTTTTAAAATATCCCGCGCCTGCGCGTTATACGGAAAATTTTGCACCTCACAGTTTCTTGCCAAAAGAGCGATTTCTATTCCGCGCTTTGCGCCAAAATCCAAAAGAGCGATTTTTTTTGCAGCCTGCGTACCGGGAGATTTTATGACAGATTCGCGCGAAGAAACAGCCGCGATAGGATTTTGCACAAAATATTTTTTTACTTCGCCAATATCAGCGTCTATAGGTTCTTTCGAAGTAATCCTGCCGTTCATCACTCCGTTTCTGCGGATAATTTTTGTAAGAGCGCGGGTATCAATTCCGCAAAGACCAATGATGCTTTTGTCTTTTAAAAACGAATCAAGATTATTTTCGCTTCTGAAATTTGAAGGAGTTTTACACGGGTGTTTCGCGATGTAAGCTTTAACGCCGATATTTTTATTTTCAAAATCATCAGGGATCACGCCGTAATTTCCGATCAACGGAAAAGTTTGCAGCACAATCTGCCCGCAGTAACTCGGGTCTGTGAGCGTCTCAAGATAACCCGTCATTCCGGTAGTAAAGACTATCTCCCCTGTCACATCCCCTTGCGCGCCGAAGAATTCGCCCCGGAAAATCATACCGTTTTCTAAAATCAAATATGCAGCGCCGCTCATATCACCCCTCAATTCAAAAAAGGCGTTCACCACATGAACCTGACCGCTTTAGCCGGGTGCCATCTGATGAACGCCGTTGTTCAACATCTCCAGTATGAAGAAATAAAAATTTTTTGTCTAGCTGTATCCGCTATATTGTTATATAATAATAAAAAAGGAAGATAAAAATGAAACATGTAATTCACGTTGATAACAGCGAATTTTTCCGTAAATTAATGAAGTCTTTTCTCTCGGAAAAAGGATTGGAAAGCGAAAGTTTTGAAAAAGGCGAAGATGCGGTTAACGTCATTGCGGAAGGCAGAGCGTCGTTCGTTATAACCGGTCTTGAACTTGCCGACATGAGCGGTCAGGAATTTTTAAAGAGGCTGATGACTCTTCCTCATAAAACGCCGATTATTGTTGTAACATCAAGCGATGAAGCGGCGAAACATAAAAGACTTGAAGCGCTTGGAGTAAAAGCAATTATAATGAAGAATGATGACTGGAAAGAAAAACTCACAAGAATAGTAAGCTGAGCAATTTTTAAACTGACCGAGTTTTGGAAAAGCCCATTATTCAAAAACATTTTTCTTTTCGCTTCTTGCGTTTTTGCTTCCGGTAAAACACGAAGTGCAGAATGACAGCGCGCATTTTTTACATGCTTCTTTGAGTCCTTCAATACTGATATAACCAAGACTGTCCGCGCCGATTTTTACGCGGATTTGATCGAGGCTCATGTTATTCGCAATTAAATTTTTTTCGCTGTCAATATCTGTTCCGTAATGGCATGTATGGCGGAAAGGCGGCGATGAAACGCGCATGTGCACTTCCTTGGCTCCCGCAAGTTTAAGGCTTTTTACTATTTTTTCGCTTGTTGTCCCGCGTACAATCGAATCATCGACAAGCACAATCCGCTTTCCTCTGATATTTGCACCTAACGGATTTAATTTTAACCTTACCGCGCTGTCGCGTTTGCTCTGCGTCGGATAAATAAAGCTTCTTCCAATGTATCTGTTTTTAACAAAACCTGTAACCAGCGGATGACCGCTTGCCGCGCTGTAACCGTAAGCGGCTTCTAATCCCGAATCTGGAACTCCGCAGACAGCGTCAGCTTCAACAGGAAATTCATGAGCCAGCGCGGCGCCCATATTATAGCGGGCTTCATAAACACTGAGCCCGTCAATCACAGAATCAGGTCTTGCGAAATAAACATATTCAAAAATACATAATCCTAATTCTTCATTATTAATTTCGCTTTCATCATTAATTATTTTAATTTGTTCTTTAATCTCTCCGTCTTCTATCATTATAACTTCGCCGGGCTGCACATCGCGGATAAATTCAAAACCGCATGTTTCAAGAGCGCAGGACTCCGAAGCGGCGGCGCAGCCTATATCGTTTTTTCCGATGCAAAGGGGTCGAAGTCCGTTTCTGTCGCGCACAACAATTAATTTATTTTTGCCTGTTATGATAACAAGCGAAAAAGCTCCGCGGAGAAAACCTGCGGCGCGGGCGACACCCTGCAAGGAATTTTTTTCTTTTGTGATGTAGTACGCTATTAATGAAGAGACAACTTCGCTGTCGCTGGTTGCTTTAAAATTTAAACCAAGTTTTATAAGCTCGCCGCGGATTTCCTTCGCGTTGGTGATATTCCCGTTATGCGCTGTCGCGATTCTTCCTGTTAAATATTCCGTAACAAATGGTCCTGCGTTTTCTTTAGTGCTCTGTCCTGTTGTCGAATAACGCGCATGTCCGACCGCGGTTTTCCCTTTAGGAAGATTTGCAAGATTTTCTCCGGAAAAAACTTCGCTTACAAGCCCTTCGTCTTTATGGCAGATAATGCTTCCGTTATTCGCAGCGGCAATCCCCGCTCCTTCCTGCCCCCGATGCTGCAGCGAAAGCAAACCATTATAAGTAATACCAACAGCCTCATCAGTTTTTAAACTAACACCAAATACAGCACACTCTTCGTGTATTTCATGCGGTTCGCGGTAAAATTCTTTCTTTGATTTAGTTGGCATAAGTTTTTAAAATCTCCTCGGCGATTGCTTTTTTTGTGGAGCGCAGATCCATTGCCTGTTTTTCGATAAAGCGGTGCGCTTCCTTTTCTGTTAAACTGAGATACGAAATAAGCAAACATTTTGCCCTGTCGATTATTCTGATGTCATCAATTTTTTGTTTTAATTTGATGTTTTCTTCCTGCATTTTTTTTAATTTGCAGCTGACAGAACGCGCAAGCGAAAGAGCCGACCAGAAAAAATTTTTATCAAAAGGTTTTGCGATTGTAAGAACGCCGTCTTCCTGACATACAACGCTGACTTCGTTAAAATGTTCGCTGTCAACCGCAAGGATCGCCTGCGTAAAACCTTTAACGGCAATGTTACGCGCAAGGCTTTCGCCGGACTCATCAGAAAGAGGCGCGTCTATAATTACAATATCGTAATCTTTATCTAAAAACGCTCGCCGCGCTTCCCCTGCGGAAGGAATAACTGTTATTTTATTAACGAAAGCGTCATCCAATGTTTCACAAAAAAGTTTAATGCTCTTTTTTGAACATGAAACAATCAATACGCTGCTCACAGACGAGCTTTCCATTAATAACCGCCTTCTTCCTTCTAAAAAACGAAAAAATATTTTTCTTTAAAATAATTCTTTTTATTTTTCGCCGAATTATATTCCTGCATTTCGTTTTTCTTAAGGCTGATATACTTCAAAAAAAGCTTTTCACCTAACACATTTTTAACAAAGACGCTTTTTTCGGCGAGTTCGACGGCTTTGTTTAAAGCGTCGGGAAGAAGAATCAAATTTTTTGTTATAATCCTGTCAGCCTTGTACAAATCCGCGTCAACAGCGCTTTGTAGCTGAGCGTTTTTTTCGATTCCTTCCAGACCCGCGGAAATTATTAAAGCGTAAGCAAGATACGGATTAAGCGAAGGATCGGGAGAGCGGAGTTCCATCCTCACCTTATCGCCGGAGGCAGCAGGAATTCTTACAAGCTGCGAGCGGTTTTGATGCGACCATGACACATATTTAGGAGCTCCGAATTTTCCCAGGCGTTCATACGAATTGGCAATCGGATTTAAGAACAATGTAATCTCTGGTATTTTATCAAGAACACCGGCAATAAAACTTTCCGCGATTTTTGAAAGATTATCATTCGCGTTTATAAAAACATTTTTATCGTTTTGAAAAAGCGAAAGATTAACATGCATCCCGTTCCCCGGAAAATCGGCGAGCGGTTTTGGCAGAAACGAAGCGAACAGACCGTTACGCGAAGCAATCGCTTTTACGACCGTTTTAAAAGCCTGAAGATTATCGGCGCCGGCGACAGCTTCGTCAAATTTAAAATCAATTTCGTTCTGTCCCGGTCCAAGTTCGTGATGAGAGCTTTCAGGTTTTAAACCCATTTCTTTCAGCGTAAGGCAAATTTCGCGGCGGATATCTTCGCCTTTATCAAGCGGAGACATGTCCATGTATGTTCCTTTATCAAGAGTGATGTTATTCGAAATTTCGCCGTTAGCTCCTGTTTTAAAAAGATAGAACTCGCATTCGGCGCCGGCTTTGCAGATATAATCCATTTTTTGCGCGCGCTGCGTAATTTTTTTTAATATCATTCTTGTGTCATGTTCGAAAGGAGAGCCGTCGGGAGTTTTAATATCGCAGAAAAATCTTATTACCCTGCCCGGTCCGGGACGCCAGGGAAGAACAGCCATCGTTGAGGCTTCCGGAAACAAAAATAAATCCGACTTTGTAATATCGCGGAAACCGCGGATTACATGCGCGTCAAAAGAAACTCCGTTTTCAAACGCGGATTCCAGTTCATCCGCCATTATGGAAATATTTTTTTGATAACCGAATATATCGCAAAAATTAAGACGAACAAATTTAACATCGTTTTCTTTTACAAACTCAAGAACTTCTTTCATTAACTGCTCCTAATTGGCGGTATAAAGCTGCTTATAAGGATTTTTCGCGTTCGGCTTTAATACAAAAAACTGATCTTTTAAAATAGACTGAAAGTCCATATTAAAATGCCGCGCAAACTCTTTTATAAAAGGCTCGATTTCTTTTAAATCATCGTTAGCTGCAATTTCTGCGGAAACCTGCGCGGGAAGAGCGGCAAGATTCGCTTTTGTTCTTATAAAAATTTTTCCGCCGTGCATTCCTGTTCCCGTAAAATTACCGACAGGTTGTTCATCTTCCACGCCGAGACCCAGCACGACGATAAGCCCTCCCGCAAGATACTCGCCCAAAAAACTGCCGGCTTTTCCGCCTATCACTATCACGGGTTTTTTTTCAAGCTTCATTTCCGCCGAGCAATATTCCTTCATGTGGATGCCTGTTCTGTAACCGGCATTGCCTTTGACAAAAATACTTCCGCCTCTCATAGCATAACCAAGCGCGTCTCCTGCGTTTCCGTGAATAATAATTTTTCCGTCATTCATCGTGTCGCCCGTAGCGTCCTGCGCGTTGCCGTGAACTTCGATTACAGCTCCGTCAAGATAACAGCCGAGAGCATTGCCGGGTGTTCCGTTTATTGTAAGCGTTTTTCCTTTTAACGCGCTGCCTATGAACCGCTGCCCGTAGCAGTCTTCGATATGAACAAATTCACCGGCGGCTTTTATCCTCTCGTTGAGTTCTTTAAAATTAAAATTTTTTGCGATGATACTCATAAATTTTTCTCCGTTTTTTTTCCGCGAATCACACAAATAACACGAACATGGCAAGTATTAATAACAAAAAGGCGTTCACCCGAAAGTAAAGAGGGACTTCCAATCAGCTAAAAGCCAATTTACCGCCGCTTTACAATCTGATGAACGCCTTTGTTCTGGTTTATTTATATAAAAAATTAAGGTTTAAGTCAAGAGAAGGAGCGGTTGGAATAATCTGCAATTTTTATTAAGATAATAATGTAAATGAACGAAGAAACTCCAAATAATAGAAAAACACCGCTTACTATTCGCGAACAGGAAATAATTAACCTACTTCTTGAAGGGAACTCGCCGAAAGAAATCGCATATAAACTGAAAATTACGTATCGTACAGTCGTTTTTCATCAAAGCAACTTATACCGCAAACTCGAAATAAAAAACATTAAGGAGCTTTTCAACAAATACGGTAAAAGCGTTTCATCGCAAGCGCAAACGCCTCCGGAAAAGCCCAAACAAAACATTGTAACGCTGCTGCTTTCTGCGGGAATATTTTTATTGGCGGTATCTTTAACATTAATAATAATTTTTGTTATAAAGCCGTATATTTCTTCAATTAACCAAGAAATTATTTCTAAGTCTAATGCTTTAAAAGGAGTAATATACACAAGCCCTGTTTATGAAAAAATAAATCTGCGCGCAACAAGGTGGATAGGTCTTTATGGTTTTGGCGAGGATTACGGCACGTCAAAAAGTATAAAGCTTGCCGATTTTTATACCGGCGATATCAGGAATTTTTTAAAACCGAATCAGCAATATTCTCAATTAAGATTATCCGGGGAAGTTGATATCGAATTAAAGAACATGGAGATTATTGTTAATTATGTAACGAGAGATAATAAATGGCTTCATGTAGGCGGCAGTGACCATGTCTTTGTCCCAATCGGTCCGGGTAGATTTTCGGAAATTATTAAAATATTTTACAATGATCATAATGACTGGTTAAGCGATGAACTGCCGCCGGGCGAATTCATTATAGGAATAAATGAAGTAATTTACAGATATAATAGTATCTACTCTCCTCATAATTTTGATTTCGGCAGAATACCTGAACAAATTCCCGACGGCCGAACCATGGCAGTAATAACGAATCTTAAAATAGAAATAATTCCGTAAAATCCGTTAAAAATCCCTACCTGTACAATTTCTGTATAAAATTACAGGTTCAATTTTTTAGTATTTACCCTAGTATTACCCTGTGACCGTATGGTCAATAATTAACAAAATAGGGGAAATTTATGAGATTAATTAAAAAATTATGCAATTTTACTAAAATTATTGCTATTACCGCGATATTTGGATTTGCATTTATAACCTGTGAAGAAGAAGCGAAGGATAAAACAAGCGGAACAAATCAAGGTACAGATACAATTACATTAAGCGGTACGATTAAATTACCCGCGTCGCCTGCTGCCGCGGAGTTTTACATTCAATTGTATGAACCAGATGAACATGACAATTGGAAAAGAGGTATAGCAGTAGAAAACTTTATGGTCGGAACCGGAGAAACAACTTCATGGTCATTAGAAGTGCCAAAATCCGAATTTTCAAAACCAACAACTGTTTTCTTTAATTTAGGCGTTATGGATAATAACGAAGAAGGCTTATATGAAGTCGGGCAAGTACACAAAGCATATAATGTACATAACCAGAATGTCAGCGGAATTACAATAGATATTTCGCATCTTACCTTTGTCACATTAAGCGGAAGTATTAACATCATAAAGGGAGAATATACGCCTGATTTAATTAAAAGCGCTGCTGTACAAATTTATGACGCTGCTACTAAAGCGGGGATAGGAACCAAAGTTTTAAAAAATATAAATACAAATACAGAAGCTCATAATTTCAGCATGTATGTTGCCGCTAAAGAAAATGATACAGCCGTATCATTTAATATTATGTATTCGATCAATAGTGAAGATCTTTGGGATAGTGATGATTATACCGGTATATATCATATAGATAAAGATATTGACGGAAATGAATTTTCAAAATATAAAAATACAAATGTAAGCGGCTACAAAGTGCCGTTCGATTTAAGATTGCCTTTTGAAAAATCTTTTAAAGAACTCATCAGCCCGGTACGGGACAGCGATTCAACCGCGACAATAAATATTTCGTTCCAAGGCGATAATGACTCTATATGTAAAATTGAAATCGGCGGAACACCAATGGTTGATGGAGCTTGGAAAACGCTGGTAAAATATCAATATTACGGAGAAGCAGGCAAGAGATATAAATACAGCTTCAGCGCATGGACTGAAAGCGGCGAACGAGCACCGTTAAATATAAAATATCTTCACGACGATAATAAGCCGAATGGCGGATTATACCATTGGATCGAAAAAATAGGAGATGATCAGGCAGAAAAAATTCAATCCTTTGTCGGGGAAAAATTAACATCTAACGGACCTCATTATTTGGAATTTTTCCTTGCAGACCAATTAGGAACATTGTATATAAGCGATTTTTATATTGATGAAGTCCCCGAAGACAGACCTTTTAAAGATCGGTGGTATGCATACACAGAAGAAGGATCAGCGGCAGAAGCGACTATTGCGTTTTCCGGTTCAAATAATTCAATCTGCGAAGTTACAATAAGCGGAACCGCAGAAACAGGAAGTCCTTGGCGCGCTCAGCCTATGTACAGTTATACCGGAACAATAGGCAAGCAGTACAAGTATGAATTTAAAGCATGGACTGCTTCCGGAGAAAGAGAAATAACTCTTATATATTTTACAGACTACGCTGATAATAATTCTTCCGAAACGATTACATTGAATACCGACAGCACAAAAGTACATTCTTTTACGGGCGAAGCAATGCCGAAGGGCAGACATTCACAATTAGGTTTTTGGAGCGCGGATTTGATAGGGAAGTATTACATCAGCGACATCAAAATTACAGAAGTTCAATAATAATTAATTAATCCAACCCCCGGCAATACCGGGGGTTTAATTAAAATAACTGCAGCATTATATTTGTATATAATTACTAGGTAATATAGATTATTAATGAAAATGAATGAAATAACTACAAATAATAATAAATTAGCGCTAACTATTCGTGAACAGGAAATTATTAATCTGCTGCTTGAAGGAAACTCACCTAAAGAAATCGCTTTTTATTTAAGTATAGCTCACCGCACAGTGATTTTTCATCAAAGTAATATTTATCGAAAACTGGGCGTTAATAATATTCAGGGTCTTTTTTCATTGTATTCAACGCCAAAGACTGTATCTCTTATTTCTCGTGAAACTGCGCGGGAAACAGCATTGCTGGAAGCCAGGGAAGATGCATTGCAAAAAGCGAATAAATACAAACGATTAAAATCCGCGCTCACCGCGATATTAGTTATTCTGGCTGTTTCCTTGTTTACCAACGGGTATTTTTTGAGTAAGACAAATCAGATAAAAAATTCCGAAGTTGCGCTTTCGGGAATTCAAACACATTCCGCTGTAAACGCTTCATTAGTATCTCCCGAAAATCCGCTGGTTCTTACTCTTTGGGATAATTATCCGTATGGATGGTTTTATCCGTATCACCCGGTAGAATTTAAAAATTATAAAATAACCGAAGGCGATTCATTTCGTTTTAATTATACTTTTACCTCAGATTCTGAATTTGATTATTTGCATATTATAATTACAGACTGCACGGTTTTACTCGACGAAGAGCCGTATTCTGTTTGGCTTTGTCCTTTAAAAACCGTCAATAAAGGAATAATACCGAACCTTGTATATTCCGGCACTGCTTATTTTAATATAAAAAAAACCGCTGCCAGTCCGGAACCGATTGCAAATCAATTCGAAATACACGCAGGCAATGAAGACCGAAATATAAAAATAGAACGCGTAACCTTAACTTTTACAAAATTTGAGTTAATAAAAATTTCGCCTTAATCAGGTTCGCTCATAATAATTTCTTCGAAAATAAATTCATGCGAATCGCTGAAGTATTGCTTGCCGCTGAATTTCAGACGCGTCGCTTTTACATTATCGTATGTTATGTACCATATCTTTCCCATTCCGTTGCTTGTGCATTCTGCGCTTAACGGTCTGAATGTACGCGAAGGATTATCAAGATCCTGCAATGTAAAAAATCGCTCGTCAAAAAATCCGTCTACGCCGGGGTCCCAGTCAACATTACTATATGCCGCTGTGCCGTCTCTGAAATAACCGCTTGCGTTGCTGCAAAGGAAAATTATAAAAAACGCGTCTGTTACTACAATCTGCGGAATATAAATATTATGAACAGGCAGCCCTCCGCGTGTCGGCTGAAGTCTGGGTGTAAATGTATGAGTGCCGTTCATCAGCGTTTCAGCCTGAACGCGTTTTACCGGAGCCGGAGCCGAAGCTGTAGTCCGCTGTCCGCCGCCTGAGTCATTTACGCTTTCCGTTACGGCTGTTGTTTGTTTATCTCCCGATGAAGATAATGACGATATTCTGTCTATTAAAATTTTACCGGCAAGTATTGCTGCTAACGCAACGATTACAATTAAAACAACTTTTTTATGCCGGTCTAAAAATGATAACGCGCCGGAAAACACGGAAGGCAGAGATACTGAGCCTCTTATATTATATCCGTCAGCGTCTTTTTGTAATCCGGCGACTGCAAGAACAACGTCGATTATCCACCAGATAAATCCGACGCCCATAAACATAGAAGCGATTTTTCCGATTCCAAGCCATATCCTTCCGCCGTAAAATCTGTCTATTCCAAGTCCTCCCAAAACAACAGATAAAATGATTAAAAGAATTTGGTTTTTATCGGAAGATACGCTATCGTAGCTTGTATACGAAGACGAAGAGTTCTGCTGATATGATCTTTGTCTTGCGGCAGCCGCTTCATTTTCGGCTTTAATTCTTGCGGTTTGCGCGTCAGCGGCGCGTCTTGCTTCTTCATCAAGTTTGCGCTGTTCTTCCGCTCTGCGCCTCTGCGCGGCTATGCGTTCTGCTTCGATTTTATTTTTTTCATCGGCAAGCTTTCGTTCGTGTTCCTTCTGTTCATCCGCTCTGCGTTTTTCTTCCGCTAAACGAAGCTCATCGGCTTTTCTTTTTTCTTCTGTTATGCGCTGCTGTTCGGCTCTATCCTTTGCTTCCTGCGCCGCTTTGCGCCGTTTTTCGGCTTTCGATCCGGGCGGCGGTACAGCGGGAAAATAATCTTCGATGCTAGGAGTGTTTCCGGCTTCAATCCAATTGTCGATTCCTTCAAAGTAAACAAGCGCGTCTTTGTCGATTTCGCCGCTGCGCGCCATTTCGATTAATTCATCGCGCTTAAATATTCCGATTTCCTTGTTGTCTACCCTGACATGATAATCAAGCGCATGTACCTGAGGAATATCCATCATCGGCAGTACAGGAGCGGCGGTTTGCACAGGAGGTGCGGCAGGCTGCGCGGTTTCCGTGTTGTCAACAAAATCCGCGCCCATGATTTCTTTTTTTATTTCAATGTAATGTTCATAAGGAAACATTCCATTCTCGTACTGAGCTTCCAGTTCTTTTAATTTATTTTCGTCGTATGCCATCACATTACCTGATAATAATATATTATATTAAGTAATGCGTGGCAATACTCCTCCCAATTTTTTCTTTCTTTCTTCTTTTGTAAACGCCATCAGCCCGGGTTTCTTACAAACAAGAGGAAAATCGATAGTATCAAGAGGCGTGCGTTCGCGTATCAGGCTTGTATAAATTCCGGCTTTTTCGACATTGCCAATTAAAATATATCCGTTTAATTTATTGTCGCTGTAAAATAATTTTTTATAATTTTTTGCCGCAGATTCCTCATTTTTCATTAAATAAATTTCGCCTGAATAATTTCCTGCGGTTATTATATGAAGACCGAAAAAACCAATCGCGTTCATCGGAATCGCTTTATCAAAGGATTTTTCGCCCGCTGTCTGCCGCTCCGGTGCGTTAGCCGCCATGTTGATTCCGGCGCATTCACCCTGCATGTAGGCATTGGGAAGAAGCGCCATAATTTTATTCTGACCGCTTGATACATCGAGCGTTTGAGTGCAGTCTCCCGCGGCGTAAATATCCTTTGCCGACGTTTCGGATTTTTCGTTTACGATAATTCCGCGGTCGATGGCGGCGATATCTTTTAACAGCGAAGTATTGGGGCGCACTCCGACAGCGAGAACCAGTATATCAAAATTAACCGAATCTCCGTTTTCGAATAATGCGCTGTTAACATCAAACTTTTTAACGCTGCTTGCAAGTTTAAATTTGATTCCTTGTTTTTCAATATGATCCTGAATAATTTTCGCGCCGTCATCGTCAAGAATACTGGATAAAATTCTCGGCGCGAGATCGACAACAGTAATTTCCGGCGCTCTTTTTACAATTCCTTCGGCGCATTTTAATCCGATAAGACCGGCGCCGATAATTAAAACTTTTGCGCCGTTTTTTTTATCCGAAAAATCTGTAAGCATACTGTCGAGTCTGCGCGCGTCATCGAGACTCATAAAAGTTACTTTATTTTTTACCGTATCGAGCCCTTCAAACGGCGGCACAAACGGAGACGAACCTGCAGCGACAAGCAATTTGTCGTAGGGAACGCCGCTGTTATCGGAAAGTATAACCTGTTTTTTTTCCGCGTCAATTTTTATAACATTGACATTCGCCAAAAGGGTAACATTATTTTCGGCATAAAAATTTTCGCCGCGGTACTTTATGCTTTCTTCCGTAACTTTTCCCGGAAGAAGATACGAAATTAAAGGCCGCGAATATGTGTGATGCGCTTCGTTAGTGATAATCGTAATTTCGCTTTGTTTGTCCGCCGACAAAGCCGCTTCCGCCGCTCGTATGCCTTCGACAGCGCCGATGCCTGCCGCCGAATTTCCGATAATTACGTGCTTCATTATAAACCTCTTTCTTCAAAAACAATCGCGCCGTTAGGACAGCCTCTGACGCAGGAAGGGGTTCCTTCTGTCGTCTTTACGCACAGCTCGCATTTTTCGACAGCTCCGTCATCCGACGGAGAAACCGCGCCGTAAGGACAGCTTAAAATGCAGGTGTAGCAGCTAACGCACCTTTTTTGATTTATCGTGATAATGCCGTTTACGATTGTAAGCGCACCCGTGATGCAGCCCTTTACGCAAAGAGGCTCGCTGCAATGACGGCACGAAACTGCAAAACTCACTCCGTCTTTTTCTTCGATTTTTATTTTGGAACGAATTTTTATGTCTTTTAACGCTCGTGCCATATCTTTTTCATTGCTGCCCGCAAACGCGCAGTAGTATTCGCAAAGATGACACCCTAAGCACCATTTCTCGTTAACATAAACCCTTTTCATCAGGACAACCTCACTTTCGTATTCTGTATTACAAAGTTAAATACTCATCGCGTTCCGCGCCGACTGATACATAACGAATCGGACAGCCCACGGCTTTTTCGATATAACGTATATAATTAACTGCGGCTTCGGGTAAATCAGCGGCTTTGCGGCATTTTGAAACATCGGTTTTAAAACCGGGAAGATAATCATAAACCGGCTGCGCTTTTAAGAGTCTGTCTCCGGATGGAAACTGATCGCAGATTTCACCGTCAATTTTATATGAAACGCAGACGGGAATTTTTTCCATATAAGAGAGCACGTCTAGTTTTGTAAGAGCGATTTCGCAGGCGCCCTGGGTAATAACGCCGTATCTGCTTGCCGGAATGTCAAAAGCTCCGACTCTTCGCGGACGGCCTGTCGCGGCTCCGTATTCGGCGCCTGCTTCGCGCAGCGCGGAGCCTTCATCGCCGGACATTTCTACCGCAAAAGGTCCTTCGCCGACGCAGCTTGAATACGCCTTCATCACTCCGATAACATTGTCAAGTTTAACGCCGGGGATGCCAGCTCCAATCGGCGCGTAAGACGCGAGAGTCTGCGAAGAAGTTGTAAACGGATAAATGCCGTAATCAATGTCACGTAACGCTCCGAGCTGCGCTTCGAAAAGAATCTTTTTTCCCCTGCTTATATTTTCGCGCAAGAAAACTTGAGTATCCGTTATAAAAGGCAGAAGTCTGTTTCCGAATTCACCAAGGTACTTCATGCTGTCTGAAAGGCTCACCTTGTTTTTGCCGTAACCTTCGAACGTAAGATTTTTCCAAGAAATTATTCCAAAGGTTTTTTGTTCCAGCGTTCCGGGCGATAAAAGGTCCAGCATCCTCAATCCCTTCTTCATATATTTATCGCCGTAAACAGGCGAGATACCCCTTTTTGTAGAGCCGTATTTTTGATCACCCAAGCGGTCTTCTTCGAGAATATCCTGCTCCCTGTGGTAAGGCATGCAGATAAAAGCCTTGTCGCTTATTTTTAAATTTTCGGGAGTAACGTAAACGCCTTTTTCTTTAAGTTTATCAATCTCGCCGCACAAATGCTCAAGGTCGATCACCATTCCGTTACCCATCACATTAACAACTCCGTCGCGTAAAATGCCGGAAGGCAGAAGATTCAAAATAAATTTTCCTTTATCGTTTACAACCGTATGCCCTGCATTGTTCCCGCCCTGATATCGGCAGATAATATCGTAGCCTTCAGATAATAAGTCGACCATGCGTCCCTTGCCTTCGTCGCCCCAGTTAATTCCGACAATTGCTGTTAGCATTTTATTCTCCTTAAAATAATAAAGGCGTTCACCCGACCGTAAATCCCCGCAATAAAAATATTCCAGGATTTATAAGTCTGATGAACGCCCTTGTTCAGTTTATTTATATATAAAATGACGGATTTTGTCCAGTGTATAATTCACAAAAACCTACCCAAAATTACGTAAAACCTACCCAAATTTTTCTTATACCTATGTAAAAAACCACCTAACCTACCCAATTTTTTTTGATCAATCCGCAATCTGTCAAAATATAATTATGTTATGGATTTTTGCCAATACGTTTTAAATTTAATATCCGAAATCTCCGAAAACGAACAAGTTTATGACAAAATCTCTCTGCGCCGATCAAAACCGTCAAACAAAAACAAAGAGCAGCAAATTACACGAATTATAACTAACAGGAAAAAAAGGAATTTACCGCCAACCACGCTAACACCGCGGAGTTTTTCTCCGAGGTCTTTATCTTAAACCTAATGGTGAAATTTTTTAAATCTAAACCGATATATCCGCAGCGGCGCCGAGAAAATCTTTGTTGGAGTCCAGTATTTTTTTTACTTCCGTTAAAAATTCTTCCGTCTGCTGTTTTGCTCTGCCGGTAAAATGTTCGGCGTTAAGAAGGCTGTCCAATTCTCCGAGGGTAATGCCGAAAGACGAATCTTCGGCAATGCGTTTAATTAAATCGTTTTCTTCGCCGTTCAGTTTTATTTTTTTCGCGGCTTCAAGCGAATGTACCCTGATTTTTTCGTGCAGCTCTTGTCTGTCACCGCCTTTTTTAACGCAATACATTAAAATATTTTCTGTTGCCATGAATGGAAGCTCTTCGTTTAAATGTTTTTCTATCGTTTTGGGGTAAACAGTCATGCCGCCTGCGATATTTATCATCAGCATGAGGATCGCGTCAACGGCGAGAAACGCTTCGGGGATTGCGATGCGCCTGTTCGCGGAGTCGTCAAGCGTGCGTTCAAGCCATTGAGCGCTTGCTGTAAGCGCGGGGTTAAGCGCGTCTACCGTAACATAGCGGGCAAGAGAAGCGATGCGTTCGCTCCGCATCGGGTTGCGCTTGTATGCCATCGCGCTGGAACCTACCTGCCCTGTTTCAAACGGTTCGTCTGCTTCTTTTAAATGAGACATCAAGCGGATGTCGTTGGAAAATTTATACGCGCTTTGCGCAATGCCCGAAAGCAAAGACAGCGAATAATAATCGATCTTGCGCGAGTAAGTCTGACCGCTTACGGCGTACACTTTGTCAAAACCCATTTTATCGGCGATTTTTTTTTCGAGTGATTTTACTTTTTCGTGATCGCCGTCGAACAGCGAAAGAAAACTCGCGCATGTTCCCGTTGTGCCTTTGCAGCCTAAAAGTTTTAGATTGTTCAGCGTGAACTCAAGCTGTTCAAGATCGAAAAGTAAATCCTGCAGCCACAAGGAAGCCCGCTTTCCAACGGTTGTCGGCTGCGCAGCCTGAAAATGCGTGTACGCAAGCACCGGCAGTGATTTGTGTTTGTCAGCGAATTGATAAAGTTTTTCGATCGCTGTTACCAAAAGCTTTTTAACGCGGAGCAGAGCTTCCCGCTGTACGATAATATCGGTGTTATCGCCGACATAGCACGATGTCGCGCCGAGATGAATTACAGGTTTCGCTTCCGGGCATTGATCGCCGAAAGCTTTGATATGCGCCATTACATCATGCCTGATTTCTTTTTCGTATTTCGCGGCAGCTTCGTAATCGATGTTATCTATGTTCGCCTTCATTTGGGCAATCTGCGAATCGCTGATATTCAACCCAAGTTCTTTCTGGCTTTCGGCAAGTGCAATCCACAATCTGCGCCATGTCGAAAATTTATAATCGTCGGAAAAGACAGCCTGCATTTCGCGGCTTGCGTATCTTTTGCAAAGAGGATTTTCGTACCGGTCAGACGAAGACTTATCGCCGTTAGGCATTCTCGAGTCTCTTTAAAACTTCGCGGTATCCTTCCAGCACATCGCCAAGGTCCCGGCGGAAAACATCTTTATCGAGTTTTTTATTTGTGGCGGCATCCCAAAATCTGCATGAGTCAGGCGATATTTCATCGCATAAAATAATTTTGCCGCCTGAAGATTTGCATCTGCCGAACTCAAGTTTAAAATCAACAAGCTTAATTCCCATTTTAGAAAATAACGCGCACAAAAGTTCGTTTATCTTTAAAGCCTGCGCTCTCATAAAATTTAACTCTTCCGCTGTAGCGATGCCGATCGCAGTTATCTGACTGTCGTTTATCATCGGGTCGCCGAGTTCATCGCTCTTCAGGCTGAATTCGGTGGTAATATTTTGCAGAGCTGTCCCTTCGGCAACGCCGTATTTCTTGGAAAAACTTCCCGCAGCGATATTTCTGACGATAACTTCTACCATTACGACTTCGACTTTTTTTACAACTGCCGAAACATCATCAATGACTTTAATTAAATGAGTTTCGATGCCGTTTTTTTCCAGATACGCGTAAATCAAATTCGAAATTGAAGAATTTAATTTACCCTTGCCTTCAAGGTCTTCTTTTTTCTTGCCGTCAAAAGCGGTAGCTGTATCCTTGTAACGGATAATATAAGTGTCATTATCCGGACCCTCGCATACAATTTTCGATTTACCTTCGTAAAGAATTTTATCTGACATCGCTTCCTCCATTAATTATTATATTTTTTCAGGAAAAACAAACGTGGTCAAGGGGATATTTTAGGTATTAAATATAAACGGTGAGGCTGCCCGCGGCTGCGCAGGCGGGCAAAACCATTTGCTAAGAGTTCGCTACAGAACCTCAGGGGGTTATTTTCATTTTTTATTTTATGAGCA
>JGI24695J34938_10000658_pt1 | contig 32733 bp, 22 predicted proteins | sample TergutCo191P3_FD_34938 | JGI IMG/M metagenome (IMG submission 34938)
AATATACCGATGGGAAAATTGTGGGGTAAACTTCAGAAAGGCGAAACAATTAAAACGCCTGACGGAAGAGAAGTGCGCCCTGAAGATGTAATGGGAAGCGCGAGGCACGGCAGAAAGTTTTCGTTTGTTACCGACACTCTGGCTCTTCCTGAAATTTCTACGCATGTTATAGGTTCCGATCTTTTTATCTGCGAAGGGATGTTCGGCAAAGATTTAGCTGAAGACGCGCGCGATAAAAAGCACATGACAGCCGAGGAAGCCGCAAAAATCGCAGCCTCTTCACAGGGAATAAAAAAACTCGCGCTTATTCATTACAGTCCGCGTTACACCGAGTACGAGCTGAAACAAATTCTTTCAGAAGCGCAGGCAGTATTCCCTGAAACATATCTCACCAAAGACAGGATGATTTTCCCCATTGAATATACAGATTAATACAGTTATTATTAATGTGAGGTTTAGTAATAATGAGTCAAGCGAAGATTGAAGTAAAAAATCTTTCCAAGCGGTACGGAAATGTTCTGGCGGTCAATGACGTTTCATTTTCTGTCGAAGACAAAGCGGTATTGGGTTTTCTGGGTCCAAACGGCGCCGGAAAATCCACTGTAATGAAGATACTTACGGGTTTTCATTATCCTTCAGACGGAACCGCTTATATTGACGGCATCGAGGTAGAGGAAAATCCGCTGGAAGTAAAAAAAAGAATAGGGTATCTGCCGGAAAATGTGCCGCTTTACGGCGATCTTACTGTTGACGAATACCTTGCGTTTGCCGCTGATGCCCATTGCATCGCGAAGCAAAAGAGAGCGCAGGCTATTAATACAAGCGTCGAGATATGCGGTCTGTCAGATTACAGAAGCCGGAAAATTGAAACGCTCTCCAAAGGATACCGTCAGCGCGCAGGTCTTGCGCAGGCTATTCTGCACGACCCTCCCATTTTAATTCTTGACGAACCTACGACAGGTCTCGATCCAAATCAAATTATTGAGATCAGATCGCTTATAAAAGAGCTTGGTAAAAGAAAAACTGTTATTCTCTCTACGCATATTTTACAGGAAGTCGAAGCAATCTGCACTCAGGTTTTAATTATCAAAAACGGACGCATTGCCGCTCAGGGAAGACCGGAAGAGATCGCCGTCTCCATGAAAGGCGGAGATACCTGGGAGCTGATCCTGAAATATTCAGGAGAGAACAGCGTGTCGTTTAATGACACTTCAAACGAAGACGCGCTTAGAGAGAAACTTCTCTCTCTTGGAAATCTTTCAAACATATCGGTTAAATTCTCATCCGGCAATATAATAAACGCGGGTTTCTTTGTTCCCTCTGATTCAAATGATATTGATTCAGGCGAGCGTATTTTTGACTGGGCTGTATCGGGCGGCTTTAAAATACTTGAGATGAACCGAAGAAAGCTCAGCATCGAAGACATCTTTGTACAATTAACAGGAGCGGCAGAATGAAAAAATATTTTCCGTATCGCGCTTTTACGTTAGCGAGAAAAGAAATGTATCAATATTTGTTTGCTCCTGCCTTTTACGGAGCGGCGGTTTTCTTTCTCCTTGCCTGTTCCGTCTGGTTGTTTTATTTTCAGCGTTATATTCAAACTAACCTTGCGACATTGCGCTATTATTTCGATATATTCCCGATTGTTTTTATTTTTGTCATTCCGGTGATTACCATGAAAAGCTGGGCGGAGGAAAGAAAAACAGGCACTGTAGAATTACTGTTAACAATGCCTTTTACGGAATGGGATCTTGTTCTGGGAAAATTTTTCTCTACGTTTGGAATGTTATGCGCAATTCTTGTTCTGACCTTTCCTGTGCCTTTAACTCTTGTCGGTTTGGGTAATTTTGACATAGGTCTTATAGTCTGTGAATATTTAGGCGCTCTTCTGTTAGGCGCAAGCGCGGCTGCTTTGGGGCTTTTAATGTCATGTCTTTCAAAAAACCAGGCAGGCGCGTTTCTTGGAAGCGCTTCTGTACTGGTGGCTGTAATGTTAATTCATCAAATACCTCTTTCATTCGATCTTCCGGGATGGGTTGCGCGAATAGTCAACTTTTTTTCATTAACATATCATTTTGAAGGTTTTTCAAAGGGGATAATCAATACAAGAGACCTTGCGTTCTTTGTATTAAGCACCGCTTTATTTTTATTCATTAATACGCGGGTTATAATGTTCAGGAAGTGGAAGTAGGCTGGTATGACAAAGAAACAAACGAAAGTTATAACAATATTGACTATAATCGCGTTTATTCTCGCAATTTTGGTATGCAATCGCATTTGGATTCGTTTTGACATGACGCATAACAAAGCGCATACGATTTCCAAAGAATCGCGAAATATACATAAAGACTTAATTGAGACTTTAAGCATTACATATTATATTTCCGACAAGCTTAAAAACGCGGATCCGAAAATGGGAGAAATTGAAGATACGCTGAAAGAATATACCGCGTATTCAAAAGGAAAAATGCACCTTTCGATTGTTGATCCTGTAAAAGCCGATTTAACCATGATGATTGAAGGGTTTGGGCTTCAGTCAAGACCGCTTCCAATTATGGAAAAGGATCAGCAAAGCCTTATAACGGTGTATTCAGGAATTGTTTTAAAATACCTGGACAGCGTGGAAATTATTCCGTGGGTTAATTCAACAAATAATCTTGAAAGTAAACTGACGTCGCGCATTCGTTCCATGATAATGAACCGTGAAAGATGGATTGGCGTAATCGTAGGCGATAGTTACAGAGGATGGCGCGAGGATTTCGCGTATCTTAACAATGCGCTTGTTGAAGACGGTTACAGGGTACGTCTTATATCCGCGGGTGATGAAATCCCCGACAACGCTCCGGGGCTTTTTGTATTCGGCGGCGTTGAAGATTTTGATGAATGGACGCTTTACCGTATTGACAGATATATTCAGCTCGGAGGAAGAGTTTTATTTGCGTCTGACGCGGTTTTTGTGGACACCTTATACAGTACGCTGGATCCCAGAATGCTGTCCAATAAAGGACTTCTTGATATGATAGCCGCTTACGGAGTAATAATTCGTCCTGAACTTGTCCTTGATAAAAACGCGCAAATTATGCAGTATCCCTCAAGGACGCAGGCAGGAAGCACTGTTATAAAAAGAGTGCCGTATCCGCTGTGGATTGGAGTAACAGGCGAAAACGGAAATATAAAACATCCTGTGAGTTCCGGTTTTCAGGGACTCGATCTTTTCTGGGCAAGTCCGCTTGAACTGGCGCCTGTTTCTTCCGTAGAAGCGGTTCCTCTTTTTACATCTTCACCTAACGCGTGGCTCATGAGAGACGGTTATTATACAAACCCGGAAGTCGCATACGCTCTTGAACTTGAAGCAAGCTGGACAACAGGAGTTAAAATTCTTGGAGCTTCGCTGACAGGCGTTTTCCCGAGTTTTTTCAGGGAAGGCGTTAAACCCGTGCGCGAAGATTCAAATGAGGAGCTTCCAGATATGCCTCTTCAGGCGAAACCGTCGCGCGTCATTGTAATAGGAGACGTTGATTTTGCAACTAACATGCTCAGTTATACAGGAGCGGAATATAATTTGGAATTTCTGGTGCGCACCGCGGATTACCTTATTAATGACGAAGATATTATCAAAATAAGAAATAATCAGGGACAGGCGAAATTTAAAGTAACGGATCAAAAACGCATAAATTCCGCGATGCGTTTTTCGCAGATTGTGAATGTTGGATTGGTTCCGCTTTTTGTAATAATCTGCGGTCTTTTGTTCTCTAATTACAGACGTAAAAAAGCCGTCAAAACGGCGTTAGCAGCTAAAACAGCGCTTGCAGATCAAACTGCAAACGAAATTAAAACAGAAGATGCGCGGCAAAACATGGAGTCAGATAATGAGTTATAAAAAACATTTTTTTTGCCTTGTAATAATTATTGCGTCTCTTATTGTAATTTACGCGGGAAGCATGGTTGTAAGCATTGATTTTAAAGCCAAATCTGAAACATTCGCGTGGCTTGATTCAAAAGATGCGCAGAAAATAACCAGAATTGTTTTAAAAACAGAATATGAAATGTTTGAACTTAGAAAAAGAAATGATTTGTGGCTGATTTATCATAACGGCAATGAATATCCCGCGCGTCAGCTTCGTCTCGTTGATTTTTTAGACATCCTAACAACGCGCACGCAGTGGCCTGTGCATTCCTCTGATAAATTAACGCATGAGCGTTTTGGTCTTGATGATAATGCGTCAAGGGTTACAATTTATATCGACGATTCTGCGGTTCTGGATCTTATTCTTGGAAAAGATGACGCGACGGGAATGGATACTTATTTTCTTAAAGCAGGACAGGATAAGGTACACTCAGGGGATAATACCATCAAGGCATATATGACAAACGCGGTTTCCGGGTGGTACAATTTTAGAATTTTTCCCGAGAGCGAAACAGGCGTGCTTGACTCCGGGTTTGTGCAGAGAATTTATGTTTACAGAGGAAATGAAACGCAGGTGTTTACGCGCAATAATTACGGATGGGATGTATCCGGCATCAGTGTTGTAAACCCTGATACAAATAAAATAGAGGAATATATTAGAACGATTATAACTACAGAAGGCGACGGTTTTGTAAGTGATGTTTCATATAACGATCCGTTATTTAATCAGAATCGTATTGAGATAGAGCTTGGAAACGGAAGAAGAGTAATTGTCAGAATCAGCGAACCTAATACAGAAGGAAGACGTTACGCTGTCGTGAGCGGAAGAGATTTTATTTATAATCTTCCTCCGTGGGCAGGCGCCAGACTATTAAGAGACGCATCTAGTTTTGAGATGCAATAAAAGCTCTGTATTTATCAGGATCGCTTCTGAACGCGATAATGGATGTTGTGCTGTCGCTCTTTGCTTTTTTCAGGGCTTCCTTCGCTTCCATCATCAATCTGTCGGCGTTAAGAAGCCTTCCAGAGCGCGAAGATAACCCGATGCAAAGATCAAACGCGATGTCCTGTTTTAATTTTTCAAAAATACGCTGATGGAACTTTTCAGCTTTGTTTATACTGACATCAAGGCTGGCGCTGGGAATAATAACAGTGATACCCTGCTTGCCGTATTCAAAAACCAAATCTCTCGAAGTGAAAAATTTAACGGCTTCCTCCGCTGCCTGAGCGAACATCGCGTCATTTTCAAGCTGTGTAAACTCCATTACAATGAGCGCAAGATCTTTATCTGTCGACGCGCAGCGGTGTATTTCGGAATCAAGGCGGTCTTTTGTGTATTCTTCCCATCCGATATTGCTGCGTGTTGAGTATAAGCCATTTGGTCCTGACTCCGTGTCAGCGGCGGAGACAACAGGTATTTCGTTTTTTTCTTCCGGTGTTGCGTAATTTCTTTCTTCAGGAACTTTTTTTTCTTCCGCCGGAGAGAAAGAAGTATTTTTTACATAGACTATTTTTTCTTTCTTGCCGGTTTTTGCAAGCAGAAGATTTACAATTATGGTAAAGAATGAAAGCGCGAATCCTATAAGAATAATTATTAATGTTATTTTTAAAATGTTGGAAAACTCCTGAAAATTAAACGCGCTTGCGATAGCTTTAATATTTGCGTCACGCACATTAATATCCAAAGATCTGTAATATACCTGATTTGAAAAAATAAATTTATTTTTAAATCTGGGCGCGCCGTCTATCATTTCTACGGCATGACCTTTCTTTTTTTCAAAAGCCTGTCCGCTGTTTGTGTCCGTAATTATAAGCGCTTCAATCGTGATTGACGCTTTAAGAGCGTCGTACATTTTCTGTATAAAATTGCCGTCCATGAAGCTGTCTCTTCCCTCAATTTGAGCTTCACGGTAGATTTGTTCAAATTCCTGCGCCGCTGTTTTTTTGCGCTGATCGATGCTTAAATAGATCATGACAGAAGCGTAGACCAATGCGCCGAGATATATCATTATGCAGATTGCCGCGATAAACGAACCTAAAACTGATTTCTTCCCCAAGCTGTTTTTCTCCATTTTCAATAATTTATATTTCTGTTATAATTATCGGCGGGAATTGTATGCAAATAAGAGATTATTCGCTGCCTGCAGGGTGGTTTCCGCGTGACGAAGCCTCAGTTTCTCGTATTTTGTCGGAATATGACGGTAAAAACCGCTTCGCAAGATGCGCAATTTCTCCTCACGCGGGGTGGTACTATTCAGGCCGCTTAGCAGCTTTGGGAGCGGCAAGCCTCAAAGACGGCGCCGATACAGTGGCGGTGATAGGCGGTCATTTGCCGGCTTCTTCGCCGCCGCTTTTAGCCATGGAAGACGCTGTCAGGACTCCATTCGGCTTCATGACTATAAATAATGAGTTAAGAGCCTCCTTAATGAACGAGATTGGAGGCGAAGAAGATTTAATGCGCGACAACACTGTCGAAGTGCTTCTGCCCATGGTTCATTATTTTTTCCCCAAATCGAATCTATTATGGCTGCGTCTTCCCGCGGATATCGGTTCATTTGATTCAGGAAAGATACTGTCAAAAACGGCGGCAAAATTAAAATGCAAAATTAATGTATTAGCGTCTACTGACCTGACGCATTACGGTTCAAATTACGGTTTTTCACCCAAGGGCAGGGGAGAAGCCGCTTTAAAATGGGTACGCGAAAAAAATGATGCCGCTTTTATTAAAGCGGTGGAATCCTCGGATGAACGGGAAGTATTACGCTGCGCGCAAGAGGATTTCTCGTCATGTTCGGCAGGAGCTGTTTTGGGTGCGATGGGTTTTGCCGTAGAAGAAAGCTTGGGCTCCGCGCGGCTTTTGGAATACGCGACCAGCGCAGACGCGGATGCCGGTGAAAAAACGCCCGATTCCTTCGTAGGATACGCGGCTTTTGCTTTTACTTGACAAATCAAGAAAGCATTATATACTTTATAGTAGGATTTAGTATTATCTAAGGAGTGTTTTATGGCGAAAATGGGCAAAATTCTTTCGTTTTTCTTAATTATCGGAGTTTTTGTACTCTTTCCGGTTTCCGCTGAGGAAGCGTTATGGTCAAAAGCAGACCTTCAGATAATTTACATGGAACACCTTCGCAACGAGGGGTATGTCCCTTCAGTTGATGTAGACGGCGATATTCAGTTCAAAGTATCAGGCGATAATTTCTTTATCATTATTGACGAGAATGACCTTCAATTTTTTCAAGTTTACATGGGATTCAGCCTTGGAGCAATTACAAGAGATGAAGCTCTAGGCATCGCGAATGAATCTAACAGGATTTCAAAGACCGCAAAAGTATCAGTTTCTTCGCCTGAATCAGAAAGATTAATTATATCCGTTACCGCGGAGCTGCTTGTCGAAGATCCAAGAGATTTTATGCCGATTTTCAGCAGAGCCGTCTCTTTAATCAGAAACGCTGAAAATAACTTCAAGAAACAGCTTGAATAAAAAAATTAATTCATTTTCTGTTTTTTCATTATGAAAATTCATCAGCCGGCGGAGCTTATTGAAGATCCGAATGAAGCGCTGCAAATGCTTAAAGAAGGCAATGAACGCTATTTAAGCGGAAAATTGATACACAAAGATTACTGTAACTCTGATCGCGAGGTTTACTGCTGCGGTCAGAATCCTTTTGCGGCTGTTTTAACCTGCTCTGATTCGCGGATTGTTCCCGAGATTTTCTTTAATCAAAGACTGGGAGATCTTTTTATTATTCGCAATGCCGGAAATATCGTAGAGAACGCGACTCTTGGAAGCCTTGAACTGGCGGCGAAATTCCTTAAAATTAAATTGGTTGTTGTATGCGGACACAGTAACTGCGGAGCTGTGGAAGCATCATGTTCAAACCTGGAATTTACGCATAATATCAATCATATCATTAAACATATTAAACCCGCAGTTTTTAACGGAAGCAGTATAGATGAGGTTATCCACAGAAATATTATAAATCAGGCGGAACTTATTAAGGCTGATGAAATTCTTAATAATCTTGGGGTTATGGTTGTCTGCGCTTACTTTGACATCCGAAGCGGCGCCGTTACATGGCTGTAATTGCCGCCTGACAAATAAAAATCACAGCAGTTTATCAATTTCTCCTGCACAATAGCGTTTAACTTCTTCTATTAAATCATTATGCCTCAGGTTTGAATTTCTTTTTTTTATCGCAGCCGCCGAGGGAAGCAATGTAGTGAAAATCTCTCTGTCTTTATCATTTAAATATAAACTGTAATTTTCTTTTCCGTCAGCTTCAGGCAAAGCTAAAATATCATTGCGGTACTGTTCAAGGAACTCGCTTCCGCTCATATTTACAGTTTTATTATTATTGATTTGCGCCGTGAATTGACAATTCGATACGCTCTTTTGCGAATTCTTTTTAATATTTACAGGCGCTCCAAATCCCGTCGCGAAGTTAATTTCCGCGTCCATGGAAGAAGATTTATCTTCCAATTTTTTTCTGTAAAAACGAAGAGAGGAAGTTTCACTGTAGTTTTTCTTTTCATCGTTTTCATTTTTCAAAAAAGGGCTTCTGTAAAGAAAGGCGGAAAATTGCTTTTCAAGAGAAGACAATCTGTTTTGTCTTTCGTAAAAATACCTGTAAATATATGTTCCCCTGGCGTAGGACCTGCAGCCAACATATGAGAAATCCGCGCCGAAGAGCGTTATGCGCTTTGAACCTATATTCTCCGCCAGAGAAAGACAGGCATAAGTCACGTTTCCGCCTGATGTGTCAAGAAGCGAAAGGGGACGCCAGTATTTTCGCAAATAAAGCGCGAGCGGATGTCCGCTTGAAAAAAAAGCGTAATTTTTTGAAAAATTAGCAAGTAACGGAGGGCTTGCGATATCCATTATAAGCGGAATATCCCTGTTTTTTAAAATATTACCGCACATAAAGTGATATAAACTTATATGCTGACAGTCAATAGAAAGAACAGCGTCTGGGGTAATATTATTATGTAAAAGAGCGCCGAGCGCGGTATCTGTGCTTATTATAAATCCATTGTTGGATTTAAATTCTTTAAGTTTATGTATTTGCGAATCAAGTGAAGGTCCCGCCGCGGCAATGGCGGTGTCCGTTATATTGCCAGATTTATAATCTTCTAAAAGACTTGAACCGTGTTTGTCCGAGGCTTTAACATTGCGTATAATGTTTGAAAACCATCTCTTCCCGAAATGCGCCTGAACAGAATAATCGCTTGATACTGTATCAATCGCTTCCTGTAAAATTACGGCAGCCAGTTCAAACTTTTCCCTGTCTTGTTCTGTTCTGGTTCTCAGAGGAATTGTCTTTATTCCTCCGTGAAGCGCCGGCTTATAATTTTCAAGAATTAATGTTATTAAATCTTCTTTTGACGGATCAATTAAGAATTTGAATCTGTCGTTTGCTCTAAGAAGCGAATAATCAATATTGGAAAAAAGTTCTTCGATCCCGTCCTTGTTAAAATCAATCACAATAACCTGAGCTTTTGTATGTTCCAGCGCAGCGTTAGGCGCAAAACCGCCTCCAATGCCGAAGAAAACAACAAAGCCTGTGTCCTCTGTAATCGTAGAAACCAGACGCTGCGCTTCTCTTTTTGGATCTATCATGGAATGTAGCGGCTTGGTTTCGCCGCTTAAAGTTATTATAGAAGGAACTGTATCGCCGCAGCGCGATTTGGAAAATATATAGTAATTATTACCGCTCATAAACTGCCTTTTTTAAGCGCGATTTCTTCTATTATTGTTTCCAGCCGCGCTGCCGATTCATTATTTTCTGTAAACAAGAGCGAAGACAGTTCCTGTTTTATGTTATGCGAATATTCAGGAGTATTTAAGGCGTTTAAAAGAGCGGCGGCTCCTTTTTTACGGATAAAATCTGCGTCCTTTTTAAAACAATCTTCTTTAAAAAAAACGCTGTTTTTTTTATTAAAAGTTTCTCTTAAAGGATCTGCGTTTTCAAAGACACTGCTGCCGCCGATGGAGAAAATCCTTTTTGACCATGAGAAAAGCTCCTTTTTAAACCATGACGCGTAAATATCCATGCTTCCGCCGCATCTGGTAAGAAATGAACGCGTAAAACATTCAGAGTAAAACGGCAGAAACCTGTTTGCGCGCGAAAGAAACAATGAATCGAAACTATACGGTTTAACATGCGTTCTAATGCCGTTAACAGAAAAATCCATGCCGGCAAGATAAATATTTCCCCTTGTCAACTGTAACGCAAGTTCCACAGCAACAGCGCTTACGGTTCCCTTTTGAGGGATAATTACCGAAGGAAGCGAGAGTGCGTGTAAAATAACATTTTGCCAGAAACTGCCGTCGTTAATTATTAAAAGAGGAGTATTAACAAATTGAGAGGGCAGTGATGCGCAAAGATTTAACGCTAACGGCGCGGTTTCATTTCTGAAACAGGAATACATATGTTTAAGCGCCCATGAGCCGCCGTCTGTTGTTATTATTAAATCCGCTTTTATTCCGCTGGATGAAAGAGCTGATACAGAAGAGGAGGCTGCTATTATCAAACATGATTCACTTGCGTTTTTTATAATTGGAAGCGCTTTTTCAAGACTTGGTCCTGATCCTGTAACAATTACGGGTATTTCTGTCTCTTTATACAAAATTGTTTTATTTATCAAATCCAGATTTCTAAAAAAATTTTTTATCCATCTTTTTCCGAAAACGGCAGTTGTTCTTTTTCCCGCGTCCATGCGTTTAATAAAATCTACAGCCTGTGATAAAATTTTTACATACGCTTCCTTGTAAAAATTAACAGAAGGCCGCCATTCAATTATGCGGATATATTTCGCGTCAATATCCGGTATCTGCGTTTCAAGAAAAACCTGGATTTCATTTATGTCCGCGCCGCTTATTACAGGCAAGCCTGATTCGAACTCGCTTTGAATATCGTCAGCGTGGATAACAACAATTTTGCTGTCAGGAAATTTTTCTTTTAAAACCGGAATAATGTATCCAAGTCCGGGTTCGATTAAAATAAAAACTTTTATTTGTTCGGATAAATTTAATGAGTCTATGTAGCGCGCGGCTTCAGACTGCGGATTGTATCGTGAATGAAGCTGCGCTGCTAGTATTCCGGGTTTTACGGACACTGGAAAATATTATACCAGCCCCAATTCCTTAAAGAGTTTTTTATAGGAATCGAAGTATTCAGATTTGGCAAATTCTTCAATCTTTGTTTCAGGCAATGATTCAAGAAGCTGATCCATATAGCTGAGAATATTTCTAAGTTCTGATCTTAAATCCGACGGAATCTCAAAATTTTTCTGCTGCTGGGCGGCAGACTGCGCGATAACAATTTGCGGAGCCGCGGCAGGCGCATGAGCGGCAGCAGGCGCAGGTACAGGAGCGGCAACAGGCGCAGGCGACGCGACAGGCGCAGGAGTTGGAGCAGCTTGATGCGCCGGAACAGGAGCCGCCAAAGCATCCTGAGAAGCGGCTTTCCAGCCCGGATCCATTGCCGGCTGTTCCCAGTCATCGTCATCCAAATCCGCGGAAAAACTGTGAGTGTCATCAGCGGCGCTTATATCTTCAAAATCGTCAAGGACGGCTGGTTCCGCTTCAAGGCTGTCAGTTTCCGCGCTGTCCGCTTCAAAACCTGAATCGTCAGCTAACGGCGTGTCTTCTTCAACAGCCAGTTCTTCCGCCGGAGTTTCATCGATGGTTATATCGTCAAGAGCGTCAAGATCAAACGACGCTTCATCAATTGAAGGTTCAGTCAGATCTTCGTTAGCTGTAATGCCGTCTGTTGACAGCGTAGGTTCGTCAATTACGGCGTCCGAAAGATCAATATTGGAAATATCCATCGCGGGACTGTCCAAATCAATATCTATGTCAACGTCGTCTTCTTCAAGATACGAACTGTTATCGGGAGCAAAGTTAACAGGCGTTGCTCCTTCTTCGCGAAGCACTTCAAGTTCGTCCGGTTCGGTGATGTCATCAAGCGCGCTTTCGCCTGTGAAATCCGCGAATGCCTCATCAGAAAGATCAGCTAACGGAAGCGGATCAGAGTCTTCGGACGCGGCTGCTTCTTCAATTGCGGGAGCTTCAATAGCTTCATCATCAAAAGAGATGTCAGCGCTTAAATCGATGTCGGCGCTTAAATCGATATCAAGATCGTCAGAGGATATTTCGATCGCATCGCTGTCTGCTGTTTCTTCGACTGATAAATCATCGATTGATATATCTTCGATTGACGGCTCTTCAATTGATAAATCATCGATTGACGGCTCTTCGGCCGGCGTTTCGATGTCAATTGACGCCTCAACGTCAACTGACGCTTCTTCAACAGCAGGGGTGTCGAAATCGATCATGTCAATAATGCTGTCAGAAGCAATGGATAGGTCTTCGTCAAAACTTGCGGAATCGATGTCAATGGAGTCTGTATCTATGTCAATTGAATCCGCGTCAAGGGAAATATCATCTGATTCAATGTCCAAAGTTATATCGTCTGCGCTAGTCTCGTCGCCTGGGATATCCATGTCCAAAGACTCATCGTCTATCGAGAAAGCGCTGTCCGGGTTTTCTTCTGTTCCTGATTCTTCCGTGAAGTCCGCCGAATTTAAAATATTGTCAAGTTCATCGCCTGTAAGCGCGATTGCTTCATCTTCATCATCTCCGCCGATATCAAAACCGGAGGGAGCGTTTGACGCGCCTTCTTCTTCAACAGAGACTGTTTCAGCGGTTTCGCCGCCTTCGCCCAATATTTCGTTGAATTCATCGCCTGTAAGAGCGATAGTTTCGTCATCTTCGCCGGAGAAAAATCCGCTGCGATCATCTTTTTCCGCTGATTCTTTCATTGACGGACGCACGCTCGCAAATTCTTTTTTAAGATCGGTGAGTTCGCTTCTGATGGATGAAAGTTCTTCAGCGATTTTTTTAAGAAGATGCGATGAAAGTTCGCCTTCGCCGCTTCGCGCGCTGTCTAAATTACTTTGAAATGAATCGATGTTATTTTCAATCGATTTAACGGTTGGAATGTCAAAATCTTCGTTAATGAAATCGCTGTTTGCAGCGTCGTCATTTGCTGCGCTGCCGTCTGAAACAATGCCGTCTGATAAATCAATATCGCCGCTTTCAATGCTCAAGTCGCCGTCTGATAAATCAATATCACTGCTTTCAATATTTAAATCGCTGTCTGATAAATCCATTTCATCATTTGAGAGATCATCGGCGGGTATTTCTAAATCATCGTCTATTCCAATGTCATCTGACGATAAATCGTCTGACGATAAGGCAGCGTCAACTGATAGTGTATCAGCCGATAAATCATTGCTGAAATTTAAATCATCAGCCGGCAAATCGCCGCTTAAATCAATATCATCAATTGATAAAGCGTCATCTGATAAAATATCGGCTGATAAAGAGTCAGCCGGTAAATCATCGCTTAAATCCAAATCGTCAGATGACAAATCATCGTTCGGCAAATCCAAATCATCAGTCGAAAATTCTTCGCTTGTAACAGTATCAATCGCGATGTCCTCGCCTGTGACATCGTCAATAACAAGCTCTTCATCCGCGAAATCATCGCCTGTGTCTGAAATTAAATCATTTGCTGATGACGCGCTGCTGTCATCGGAGGGCATTTCAAATTCGTCAAAAGTTGTGTCTTCGATTTCAATGTCTTCACTCTGCGAATCAGGTTCGCTGACTGCCGCGCCTGCCGCGCCGCCTGCCGCGATGCTAAGGTCATCTTCCGGCATATTAAAATCGTCAATATCTGCAGGAGATGACAGCGAATCGGAACCGAGATCGATACTCAAATCATCTTCATCGGGGAATTCAAAAGGTTCATCATCAGATAGCGCTTGCGGGGTTTCTTTAAGATCGATAACTGCATCATCAAACGATAACGATTCATCAATGTCAGAAGATTCATCGACAGGCAGCGCGAGATCTTCAATGTCAGACGCCTTCCCGCTTGCGGAAAGAACCTGTGGCTCGCTTTTTACCCATACTCCGTATTCATCTAATTCATCAGCAGAACCTATGTTGCTGCGATCTGAATATATCGAAGGTTTTTTGTTTTTTGCCATGAACCGCTCCCCAAATTAACACTTACTGCTAATTATCGGTACTTTTCCCCTTTTTCAATAGTATCTCTACCATAATATTAAAGTAAGATTATGCTGTTGTCAATGCTTAAAGGTTCACTGCCAAAAAACCGTAAATCGTAATATGAGATCCTCAAAATACCTCATTGGGGTTTGGACTGCTATCGCTGTTTATGCTTTTTTTTCGTTCTTCAGCGGTTCAAAGGGTTTAAATTCATATTCATTTCTGCTTTCAGAGAGAGAAAAACAGCAGAACAACATTGAAAACCTTGGTATTTTGAATGAAAGTCTGGAAAGAACCAGAAATAATCTGCTTTATGATCATGACACGCTGCTAATTCATGCCAGGCAAATGGGTTATGGTTATGAAGATGAGCGTTTAATCCGCATTGTCGGGCTTGGAACGGTAAAAGCTCCTCCAGCGACCGCCGGAAATGTGTATATTGCGCAGCATCCAGTTTTTATTTCTGATATTAATATAAGTGTTGTCGCCTTTTTCCTTGGTCTTCTGGTCTTTGTCTTTCTTTTCATGCTTGAATTCATTGAAAAACGCGCCAAGTAGGTAAAAATTTTACCAAGGGACGCGGATTAACACGGATTATACTGATTAATGCTGATTATTATGAGGTGTAGTAATAAAATTTTATTAAAATCCGTGGAAATCCGAATAATCCGCGAAAATCCGTGTTAAGATTGATGAAATTACTGCAGTCCATGGCGGAATTCGCGGGCTATTTCGCGTTTTAAGTCTTTTTCACGAATACCGGCGCGTTTATCGTAGGCTTTTTTGCCCTTACAGAGACCTAATTCCACTTTTACTTTGCTTTTTTTAAAATAAAACGACAGAGGAATGAGGGTGTAGCCTTTTTCTTCTACTTTTCTCTGAATCCGCTTAATTTCTTCTTTGTGCAAAAGAAGGCGTTTTTTTCTGTCAGGTTCATGGTTAAAAATGGATGAAAAGGGATTTTCCGCCACTATGAGCGAGCGAAGCCATACTTCGCCGTTTACCACTTCCGCCCAAGCGTCCGGAAACGAGATTTTTCCGTCGCGGAATGATTTTACTTCTGTACCCAATAGTTCAATTCCGCATTCGTAGCTGTCATCAATCGAATAATCAAAGCGCGCTTTGCGGTTCTGCGCGATTATTTTTACGCCTTCGCTCATAATTTATTTTTTTTCGCTGATGACTACGCGGAATGTGACGAAAGGCGACGATAATTCCGGCGGCAGGGAAGCTCTGGTTTTTCCGCCTCCGAAACTGCCTGCGCCGCCGTGTATCGATCTTCCGCATAAAACGCGCTCGGAAAAACCAATTGATTCCATCGACGAGCTTATTAATTCTACTATTTCAGGAGAGGCATTAATATTTAATTCATAAGGAGCGTAAAGATCTGCGCACCATTCATAACCGGGAGCGATGTCGTCTAACCAAATAGCAGCGCTTGCCTTCCACCATTCATTTTCCGAAGGCAGTCTTACTTCCATGTTCTGCATTGAAGAAGGAAGCCGTCCTGTCAGCCATTCGCAGAACGCGTTTGCCGCGAACCATGTAACTCCTGTGATTACATCCCTACTGTAAATATTAGCGGGAATAGCGGCGATTTCTTCCGGGATATAATCTGTTTTATGCTCTGTCCATTGCGGGTTATCGCTTAAAAAGGTTTCAAATAGTGAACGCGGAACAGGATTTTCACTGATTGAAAAATTAATATTAGAGCTGATATTTATAAACTCGAGACCCATCTGCTGAACCCGGTTCGCCGATATTTCATGTACAACCATGTGCTTCATTGTATTGCTGTTATACCAGTTTGAATTTTCAATCGCGTCCGCGGCGTCCTGCGGCAGCAATGTTTTAAGCCAAAACAAACTATTAGCAGTCTCGGATAAAAAGGAAAGTGTATCCGACATTGAATTTAAAATCGCGCCCGGCGAAGGAGCCTGACCGCAGCTTTCTACGAGGATTTTCGCGCGGACTAAATCGCGCAATGCCGCTTTTGTAACCGTAAAATTGACTGCGGTTTTTAAAATTTCGTTAAATTTTTCTTTTGTTTCCCTGTCTTTGGCGTATGATCCGGCACGGTAAGCTCCTTCAGAGAGACTCATTGGGATCTGCCACATTGCTGTCGGCTCTCCAGCGAATGTCCATGAAGCGAAATCCGCCGCGGCTTGCGCCAGCACTTTTACAGGATCGTTTGTTTTTAATTCAACGTTGATTTTATACTGACGAGGGAAAAATAAAGAGCCAAAGAGACGGGAAGGTATCTCGTGAGCGGAACTTGCCTTTTCAAAACCGGGCATTACAATGTCAATCGTGTAATTTCCCTTGGGAAGGAAAATTTTGTCTCCCGATATGCCTATATATACGCCGTCTACCCTGATTCCGGCTCCCGCAGGCTGTGTTTTAACGATTAAAACAGCTCCCGGGTTTGTTAAACCAGGAAAAATTAAAAGAAAAAAGAGAATGACAAGCAAAATAAACGAATACAGGATTGTAAGGTATACCCCTGGACGAAGCCTCATAATGGGTTTCAGCGTAACTTTATCCTCGTTTTCATCCGGTTTAAGCGCCGGAGTTTTTTTCTTGCTCATGCGGGAATTATATAGTATCGCTTAAAAAATAAAAAGAGCTGCCCGATTTTGAGGTTCGAACAGCTCCATGCCCCTTGAGGCATATCGGAGTTATAGTGATTTGGGAGGGGAACTATAATCCCGACATTTTGAGTATCGGTAGGAGGTACCAGTTTTCTTTAACTGTTTTTTACTCTTCTTCCTGGATTATCATGTCGACAGCCATTGTGACTCTGTAAGTCATGCCGCGCTGGACATTAATTGTTTGTGACATGGTGTAATCGCCGATTTGGAACCTTACTTCGTGCGATCCGGGTTCCACTGCCATCCCCTCCCTTGTGCGGGTAACCGGCGTGTTGTTAAGGAAAATTTGCGCGTTTTGAGGAGCTTCAAAAATGATTATTGGGGTAGAATCCAGTAAATCGATGATTAAATCGATGATTTTTCCCTTCTCTACAATAAAACGCCTTGAAATATTGCGGTAATCATCTGAAAAGACGACAAGATGGTTCTCACCCTCTCTCAGGAACACAAGTTCGGAGATATTTTGAATTACATTGTCATTAATAAGGACTGTAAAGGGTCTGTTCCGTAACTGTGAAGAAAAACGCGGAACGAGCCTTACCGCTCCTTCATCACTTAAAATCGGACGAACTACCGCGCTGAAACGCAAGCGGTCAAAATCATCGGAGAGCCCCTTGCCGATCTGCATCAATCTGAAAACGACTGGAAACGCCGCAGGCTGTATAACGCTTGAAGGAACCGTAACTGTAGTCGTAGTTCTAAGTCCGCTTTGGGCGCGAATCGGGATGTGGTAAATTATTCTTAACCTTGACGGAAGCGCTTCATAGGCGACTCTTGTTCCGACTACGTCCATAAGGCCTGTTCCGGCAACCGGATTAATATTGTTGTATATATTCATTACAAGCGAGCCCCTGTATTGAAGCCAGCTTTGAGGAGCGGTTATTTCAAGTTCGATACCTTTTAAAAACCGTAATTCACCGTCAAGGCTGATTACTAATGAGCTGTTTATGCCTAGCGATACCGGATTCTCGGATGGTCTGTCATACGAAACAGCGACAGAGCCTTCAACAGTCGTGCGGAAAGATTCCGCGTAAATAAAAACGCATGGGACGAGCAGAAGAATTATAAAGCATAACGCTGGAAAGCGCGATGGGAATTTAAAAATTGCCGGCATACCTCATCCTTTTTTTCCGCCTGTTATCAGGGACGGAGCCTTCCAGCAGGATCAAACGGCCTCCCGCCGTACCGCAGTTCAAAATGAAGATGCGGACCTGTTGACTGACCTGTGGATCCAACTCTGCCTATAAGAGTACCTGATTTTACCTCCGCCCGCAAGACGGTGTCGAATGAAAGCAAGTGTCCGTACAAACTTGAATAATTATTACTGTGATTGATGATTATATAATTTCCATAAACATTGTCATAACCTGTCGCTGTGACAACACCGTCAGCGACCGCGAAAACCTCGGTTCCTTCAGGAGCGCCAAGGTCTATTCCCTGATGCATCTGCTGGTTCCCCGATAATGGATCGCTTCTTATGCCGTAACGGCTTGTTATGCGATAATATCGAAGCGGAAAACGGAAACCAGAGTTAAGGAAGAACGCTCTCTCTGTCGGTGTAAAATCCGCGCCGGGAAAAAAGAGGAACTCAAGTGATCTGCCTCTTACGTTTATCTTTAGTTCAATGCCGCCTTCTGTGTTTATTCTGGACGCTCCGATGATTTTTTCCAAATCAGTTTCAACTGTAGAAGGGATGAAAATTCCGGGGCAGGACGGAAGAAGAAGTGTCATGCCTGTTTCGAGCGCCTGAGGGTTATTAAGCCTGTTTATGCTTGCCAGAGCCGAGTGAGGTATATTAAGCCGCGCGGCAATGAACAAAAAATCGTCTGTGTTTCTGACTGTATACTGGTAAATGGTGAGATTCTCCGCCGCCCGCTCAGGATTTGCCCTTGCGCCGGTAAGGAGTCTGCGGTTACTTTCGACATCGCTCATATACTGACTGAACCCTGTGTCCGTATTGTCGAGCCGTCTTATTGCGGGAAAATCCATGCCTGCTGCCTGTGCGTGGCAGTTGAAAAGACCGTTAAATATTAAAAAAAAGGCAAGGAAAATGGTTTCCTTGCCCGTTCTGATTACTGTCAAACCTTACGCGGATATAGCTTCTGTCGGGCAGGTGCTCACACACGCGCCGCAATCCTGGCATTTATCCGGATCGATTTGATACTGACCGTCTTTTTCAGAAATTGCGTCTGCAGGACAGTCGCTTACACATGAACCGCAGCTTACGCAAGCATCACTGATTTTATGAGCCATTTTGTACCTCACTATTTCTAAATTTGTTAAAATCGTAACATGTTTTTTGTATTTTTGCAAGAGTCAGGATAAAAATTTGAAGAAGGGAGTTAAGAGTGAGGAGTGGAATGTAAGTTGCCGATATTTAATTATGAGTATATTTTTCGGTATAGTTATCGGTATTGCGATTATGGGCGCGACTTGTTATCTCGCTGTCGATAAAAAATCGAGTTTTCTAACCCGTATAGTCAGTCTCGCTGCTCTTTTAGTGATGATAGTTACAGTGATAATCGCTGTCTTTGTAATACTCTCGAGCAATACAGTTCCCGTCGATAAATCAATTCTGATTGTAGGCAAACCTCCCGCAGAACCGGAAGAAACTAATTATTTAGCTTTAGTAATTACGATTCTCTTTTTTCTTGTTCTGTTTTTAATAATCGCGGTTATCGCCATGAAAGAACATAAAAAAAACGCGCCGAAAAAAGACGAAATTAAAATTTAAACCGGTTCTTTGCCGATTCCAGAGCGTCAATGACCTTGCCGCACCACGCGTCAAATTCCGGATCTTCCTGCTGTAAATCTTTGTTCGCAAGCACATTTTCCACCGTCAATTTGATGCCTTCGTCCATACGCACCCGAGCGCAAAAACCCGGAACAAGCTGTTTTAATTTCGCGTTGTCAAAAACGACGGTGTTTGCTTTGTCGCCAAGAAGACCTCCCTTGAAATCGTATTTACCTTGCGAACATTCATCCAGAAAATCGCTTGCAACATGAACAGCTTTCAGCGGAACATTTAATGCGCAGGCTATAACCTGATAAATCTGGTTCCATGTGACGCTTTCATCGGAAGTGATATTTACAGATTCGCCTATAGCGTGAATGTTTCCCATAAGCCCGATAAAAGCGCGGGCAAAATCGCTGTTGTGGGTTAATGTCCACAAACTTGAGCCGTCGCCGTGAATAATGACAGGCTTTCCTTCCATCATTCTTTTTAATACCTGGAAACTGCCATTTGAGCCGTGAACTCCCAGCGGAACGCTTCTTTCATCGTAGGTGTGGCTTGGACGCACAATAGTAATTGGAAAGCCGCGCTCGCGGTATTTTTGCATGAGATATTCTTCGCAGGCGATTTTGTCCCGCGAATACTGCCACAGCGGATTTGAAAGCGGAGTGCTTTCGGTTATTTGGAATGAAGAAAGAGGTTTTTGATACGCCGAGGCTGAAGAAATAAAAATGTACTGCTTGCAGAGTCCTTCGAGTATATTAAAGTCCTTTTTTACATGATCGGGGACAAAGGCAAAAAACTCCGCCGCGGTATCGAAGCTGTTTCCCTTGCCAATTGCTTTCTCCAATTTTTCGCGGATAGTTTTTTCGTCTTCGTATCTTATGTCACATTCAATATGAGTGATATTGGCGCTGTTGAATTCATTTTTTCGCTTTCCGCGGTTAAGCAGGTAAATTTGCCAGCCAAGCTGGGATGCCAGCCTTGTAATCGCGCTTGATATCGTTCCAGTCCCGCCGATTAATAGAACTTTCATGATTTATCTCCTGTTTACTCCAGTTTAACGCCAAAAATGATGGTTGTCATCTACTAGGAAATTTCGTTAAATTACGCTATATTATAGAAGAATGGAACGGTTTTTGCCGAAAATCTATGTGAGGAAGAATTTCACACGGAGGGTTTGGAACAATCACTGATGAATAAATTCGCGGTTTTTTTAACTGTTTTTTTACTTTTCACTGGCGCGGCTTGGGGGCAAGTTGAATTTTCATGGTCAGGCAGCGCTCCGGCTAATAATAATTGGAATGAATCCGGTAACTGGACAGTGGTTAACGCAAATGGAGTTCCCGCTCCGAATTTTCCAGGCGATGACGGAAGAACGGAAGACGTTGTAGTTATTCCTGGTAACGTTTGGTCTCCAGGCATAATAGTTAACGGTAATTTTACTATAAAAAATATGACAACAACTGGAACTAGCAGTCCTCAAGTATATATAAGTACTGGCGCTAATGTATTAACTATTAGCGATACTCTAACGCTTAATACTATGTTTAGTACTGTAAATCCGTCTTTAGTGAATATCACGAATTTTTCTGTAGCTGCCGGAACTGTGGCTGGTCTTGCTATAAACAGCAATGTTAGAATGAATGGCGCTTTAATTACAATGGATGCATATGATGCTAATGCGCCAATTATAATTGGACCTGTAACATCAACACCTATAGGAAATATAAGCGCAGGTCTAAGACCAATAATTATTAATATTGACAATAGCGCTACTGGCAATATAAACATCGGTAACATTGAATCTAATGGAAGTATTACAATCAACACAGGAACTGGAAATAATAATGTAATTATTAATGATATTAATTCTGGAAATAATAATGTTACTATTAACGTGCCAAACGGTACTGTTACTGTACCTCCTGGTATTCCGGGTATTGATTATAATAACCCTAATATAACTGTTGACACAGGAGATCCATCAACAGGTGATCCAGTTGTTGATTATAACGGAGAACATATAGTTTACGGCTTGCACAATCCATTTGCCGGAGATTCGGCTTACTTTTTTATTAATAGCGACGAATATCCGCAAACTGTTTTGCCTCCGAACAGCAGCGCACCTGTTGCAAACAGGAATATATATGTTGTCGATGTACATGACCATGCGGACAGCTTAACTGTCACTACAGCAGGCTATATTGAATTTCGGGGTATTTATACTTCTTCGCAGTCTCTTACGCTCAATCCCGGGACAGGCGGCATCAACCTTAATAACGCGCATATTACTCTTAACGGAGCTGGAAGCGTTTTCAATTCAGGTCCTGTAAGCGCACTTTCTTTTGGTCAAGCCAATCTTACCAGTATTGTTTGTTCTCAAACTCCTGTGACGCTGAATGGCTCGTCAGGTTATATAAACAGAATTACCGCCGGAGTTATAAGATTGGGTGATATTACCGGCAACGGCAACAACTTGACATTAACCGCAACCAGTACCGCATCGGAAGGTTACGGCGCGATCATTAGAGCGGGAACAACCCCTACTACAATTAGCGGCGGATTCCCGACTACTCCTGATATATCCGGTAATGGCACAAATATTGGAGCGTTACTGGTTGAAGGAAGCGCGATATTTGTGAACACGGGAACATATCCTTCGTCAACTCTCACTGCCGCTTCTGTTACTGTAACGGGAGCCGCAAACATAAGAAACTATATAAGAACAACAGGCGCTCAATCTTATGGATCAATTGTATTGGACGCCGCTCCGCCTGCATCGGGAATTCGCATATTGATGGGAACAACAGTAACTATGGGCGCTGTTGACGGCGGCGGCTGTGAATTGCGTGTTGTTGGGAATGTTGTAATAAACGGCAATATAGTTAATACGCGCATGCTGAGCGTCAGCGGAACATCAACAATTAATGCTAATGTTACAACAACAAACAACGCAACAATAAATGGTTTTGACAACACTTCGCAGTATTATCACGGTGATGCAACGCTTAATAACAATACAGTATTAACAGGACCTGCCAATGCAATGGTACGATTTAACGGAGCTGTAAACGGCTATAATGGAAATCAATCATTGCAAATTACAACCGCAAACGCATGGTTTACTCAGGCTGTCAACAATATAACGGTCTTAACTGTTACAGCTGGCACAACTCAAATTAATGCAAATGTCAGCACAGTAAACAATCAAACATACGGCGGAAATGTAACGCTTGGCGGAACAGCCGGTACTAAAACATTAACTTCTTCTGGCGGCGGAATTGTAACCTTTGGCACAGCAACAGCAAACACTGTAACAGGCGGCGGCAATGGATTGACGATAACTGGAAATGCCGTATTTAACGGTCCTGTCAGCGCAGTAACAACCCTTAATGTGACCGGAACTGCTGCGATTAATACTGCAAACATCACTACAACCGTCAATCAAATATACGGCGGTAATGTGACATTAGGCGCTAATATTACATTTGCAGGAAGCAATCCAACAAACAGTACAATTACATTTAACGGTACTGTAAACAGCGACGGCACTGCCAGGACGTTAACTGTAAATACCGCTAATGTTACATTTAACGGATCTGTCGGCGCCGACGCTGTGCTTGCAAGCATTACTGTAGGTCCCGCATATGCAACTGCAGGAAGAACCATTATAAATACGACAGAAATCAGGACAAACGGAACCGGAACGCCATTGCGCTTTTACGGACCTGTTACTCTTTCTCAAGATCTGGTTATAACAGCAGGCGGCACTGCAGCTATATCTGCGGCAGTCAGGTTTGACAATAAAGTAGACAGCGATGCCGCGGCAACTCCCCGTTCATTGGAGATAAGCAATGCTTATGTTCAGTTCCGTGATGATACCGGCGTAAATAATCCTTTGCTATCTATTAACGTGCCTTATACAGGCGGAGGAACAGCTGCTGCGGCAACTAACAGAATTTGTTATGAAGTAAGGACAACAGGCAATCAAACATATTCAGGGCCGGTTAGAATTGACGGTCAGAGAGATGGCGCAGTGAACACTCATGCGATTATAACCGCCACAGGCGTTGGAAGCATAGTTACATTGGGCGCAAATATTACAAACACGGCTTCGCGCCAGTTAACAATAACTGCGGAAAGAATATTTTTCTACGGCGCCAGCGCGGGCGCCGCCACAAGTAATGCCACAAGGTTAAATGATGTAACCATAAACGGAAACGTAACGCTTTACAATAATCTTGTGACGTTTAACGCAAACGCCACTAATACTGTGCGCTTTAACGGAACAGTTAACAGTGATGCTGCAACAGCGCGTTCATTGACAATTGCGACAGCAGGCGCGCGGTTTGACGATCAAGTCGGCGGCATTTTTCCTCTTAATCAATTAAACGTAGCAGGCGCAAGCGCAGTCAACGGTGACATCACTACAACAGGCAATCAAACTTACGCTGCGCTAACGCTCGGCGGAACTGGAACCAGAACATTAACATCTAGCGCAGGCAGCGTTTCCGCAAACGGAGTTGTTTCCGGAACGGCAGGCGTCACTGTAAATTCTTCGCTGAATATTACAATGAATAACGCGGCGAATTCAATTAATACTGCCGCCGCAGGTTCATCTGTAACATTGAATATTATCACAGGAGGAACGCAGAGAGATATTTCTTTTAGAACGACCGGAAATATTACTTTAAACGCGGAGAATAATACAGCGAACGGCATCATTACAATAGGTCAGTCAGGAACATTAAATATTGGGTCTCTTAAAACAACAGGAAACGGCAGTATCTCTCTTGGCACAGGCGCGGCTCCGAATAGAGTAGGAGAGATAACGCAAACAGGAACGGCATCAACGCAAAATCTTTTAATCTGGTCTTCCGCAGGGATAACATTGACTGACGCCTCTAACACTGTAGATGCAATTAGCGTAAACAGCGCAACCGGCGCTGTAAGTCTTACCAATGCAGGCGATCTTGAAATCGGCATTATTGATGTCACTAATATTACCGCGGATGCGGCAGTAGTTACAATTGAATCAGTGTCGGGAAATATTAATATAAACGGGAATATCTCCGCTAACAGATTGATTCTTAAAGCAGATATAGATTCCGGAGAAATTACCGTTTCATCCACCGCGGCGATAAATGTCCTCAGCGCAGGAAATCACAATACAGGCGCAGGCAGCGGGACGGAAGCGGCAATTTTTGTCAGAGCTTACAGTTTTACAGCTAACGCCGGAGCGCAGGAGATTCGTCCGGGGCAGTTCCCCGGCACAGGGGAGATGTGCGTAGATACAAAATTATTTACACCTAACGGAAGAATTCATAACAACCGTTTCCATTTTCACGGCGGAGTGCCTTCGGGAATGCATCTTGTGTACGGCTTTAACATTAATGATGATTTCAGAGATAATCTTCTTTACTATAGGGTAGAGCCCGGCGCCGCGCCTCCTTCTGTTCCATATAAAGTTACTGATAATTTTAATATTTATATAATTGACGCAAATGTTGATCACAGCGGTTTGACTTTTGAAACCGGCGGAACTGGTTATATCGAATTCCGCGAAAATAATGTATTTACCGGCAACTCTGTCAATTTTAATTCGAATGGAACAGGCGGTATGCGTTTTTACGGCGGAGCTTTGACTTTATCCAATAACGTGTTTAACGATAATATAATCCTTGTCGGAGGAAATCCGAGCAGCATAACAGCGCAAAGCGTAACGCTTGGCGCGATCACCAGGGGTTATACTGTTGATGAAGACGGCGTTGATGTGTCTGTCGCCGCGGCAACCGGCAATTTATCGCTTGCTGCCGCAGCTGCCAGCGGAGACGTTATACTAAATAATATAACCGCAGACATTATTCATGACTTGAATGTAACTGTAATTGCAAGCGGATCGGGTTCTATTGAAATTAACCAGAATGTTACAACGACAGGAGATCAGAGATATAACGGAAATATCAGAATAAACAGCGCGCGGATATTAAAAGGCTCTTCTGTCTCGCTCGGTACAGTTTCAGGCGCGGGTTTCGCATTGACAATAGACGGACTTGGAACCAATAACGCGAATGCTGCGCTTTCAGGCGGCGGCAATGTTTCTTCTTTAACTGTTAACGGAAGCACCGTTTTAATAGACGCGGTTTTAATCACGTCAGGCGCCGGAATTGCGCAGAATTATAACGGCGATGTAGAAATTTCAGGCGATGTAATTCTTTCAGGATTAACAGGAAGTACAGTTCGATTTAACGGAACTGTGGACAGCGTTTCAGATGATTTATTGGATAACTTGACAATTCGGAATATGATTGTCAATTTTAACGGCGTTGTCGGCGGCAAGGAGCCGTTAACAAGCATTACGCTTGGAACAAATGCGAATGAAACCGGATTAATTACGTTTACTAATGAAATAATTACCGAACATTTAACAATAAACACAACCGCAGCTGTCACGTTAGATGACAATGATAATAAAATTTCAAAAATCACTATATCAGGCGCTGGCGGAAATATTAAAATTGTAAATAATGCTTCGCTTGAAATTACAGAAATAAACGGAACGGCTTTAAATACCAACATTGTAGAAATTAATACAGCGGGTGATATAACTCAAACAGGCGCGATTACCGGTAATGTAGAGCTGAGATTGGATTCAGGCGGAAAGATCGAATTAAATTATAATGATCCCAATACCGTTTCCAGCAATGAGATAAGCGATCTTGTAATAAACAGCGCCGCCGGTGACGTTTCTTTTACGAACTACGGAGATATTTATTTAAATCATATAAATATTATAAACGCTGAAGACTATGTGTTTACATTTGAATCGCTGACCGGTGATATTTTTGTTTCGGCAAGTATAGAATGTTTAAGACTTGCTCTGATAGCTAAAGAAGGTTTAGTTGCAATTAACGCGGATATAACTGTTCATCATGATCATCATTGTTATAATGAACCTGCGGTAGGTACGCCTCCAACTGTGTATATTTATTCAGAATCATTATCAGGAGCTGCGGATATTCATTTAATGGATGCTCAGGGGAATGGCGGGGTTTGTATATTTGTTGAACAGCCTATTAGTTACATCGGAAAGGTATATGATAGAAACGGCAATGACACGATGAGTAACCGCATGCATTATCATTTAACAGCAATAAGAAATATTATCTACAGATACGGACCGTATACTGATCCGTTGCCGTCAGATGTTCCGGGTTTTATTTCAGGTCAGGATATATATATACAGGCTGAATCGTTTACCGGATATATAATAAACGCCAGAGGTCAGGATGTTTATATAATTGATATATATAACAATTACAATGGTTCAACTATTGCGAATACGAAGGTTGTTAATTTTGAATCATCTCCGTCAGGGTCTATTCATATCTACGGTGAGTATTATTCATCCAGAACTCTTAATTTAATTCCAGGAACCGGAGGCATTCACCTTTGGGATACAGAGCGCGTATCTGACGGCAGCTCTGTTGAATCAAAAATCACCCTTACTGAAACAAACAGCGTGTTTAATTCTAACAGACGGCCTGTTACACTTAACGGCTCTTCCGCAAAGACATCAACAATTGAAGCGAATACAATTCATCTCGGCGCGATTTCCAGCTACAATAACGAAGACAGATCGTTAACATTAACCGGAAACGCAGTGCTGGAAGGAAGCGTCAGCGGAGTTACAGATTTTACTGTAAGCGGGACAACAGTTTTTACAAGCGTCACGCCGTCTTCGTTTACAATTGAAGCTGAAAATATTAATTTTAAAAATACGCTTAATGCAGCTAACGTTGATATAACAATAAATAACAGCGGTTTGTATACTCAAACCGGCAATGTTACATTAAGCGGAATGTTTATGCAAACAGGAAGCGGAGGCGTTAACCTTGGCGGTAATGTAACTACTACCAATCCGGCAAGAGCCAATGCCGTTATAAGTTTTGGAAGTCACGTTGCTCTGACAGGAAATTCAATATTCAGAGTGCCGGCGACAGGCGGAAGAATAGAAGTTAAATCCGGTTTGTCAGGAGGAATGCTTTCGCTGGCAGGCGGTTCTTTAAGTACGGTTCCGCACGGCGTTCTGGAATTTAGCATGGATTCAGGTTCTATCGGTAATATAAAAATTATTTCCGGCAGCAATATTGTTTTAGCCGCAGATAAAACAGTACAGCAAACTAACGGCAGTACTCTTGAAATTGAAGGTCAGTCATCTCCTGTTAATAATACGGTTCTTGATATCAGCCCAGGCTCATGGTACATAGGAACGCTTTCGCCGCCGCCGTCTGCGCTTTACAGTTTTGAAGGTTTTAACGGCGGATTGATTTTAGGCACAGGCTCAAGATTGATCACTGTTAGTTTTAATCTGACTGGGAATTTTTCATTGATGAACGCAGGCAGCGCTGAAATAATTATAAGAGGCGATACTGCAATCGGAAGCGGCGTCAATATAACGCAGACAAATCTTCCGTATCTTCTTTTTGATATGACAGGTAACGGAACGCAGAATTTAAACGCGGCTCAAAGAATCGGAAGCCTTTATGTAAGATCAACGTCAGTTACAACATTGCTCAATGATTTGGGCGTATCCGGCGAAGTGTATATAGATCATTTCTCTTCGCAGGGCGGCGTTCTTAACGCGCAAAGCAATGACATTGTCTTGTTCGCGGGATTGAATGAATCAAAGGACGGCGTTCCTGCTTTAATAGGCCGCTGGAGAATTGATAACGGAACTCTCGGTACAGGCGGTCATCCTGTGCAGCTCATGAACGCGTTTGTGCAGGCTCAAGATCATTCTGTAACATTTAAAAGATATAATCCTTCTGACGCAAATGTATTTTTTGAAATTATCGGAAATACAATGTGGCGGAAATTTTTATGTGACGAGCAAAACGGCGCGGTTATTCAATTCTCAACTCATCCTAATCAGCATGTTTTCCTGGAATCTTTTGAAGTTAAAGGGTCGGCGGCAAACAGGGTCAGACTGACAAGACTGCCTTTCGTTGAAAAAAACGGCGTTGTTGAAATCGGAAATGAAAACTGGGTAACATATTATAATTACGCTCAGCATGGAGCTCCGGCGCAGGTTCCCCTTGGCAGCGGTCAATCGCATCCGCTTGGCATTCCGTCAATTCCTGAGGATCCGAATTTAAAAAATAATTTAACTGAAAGAGAAAAGTTCTGGAACTTTAATCTTTATCAGCTTGCCGGACTGCAAATTGACTATGTGGAAATCTATTTCAGCCACGCGTGGAATGAACCCATGATTGTAGAATCAGACGCGGCATTCATCCCGTATTATGAAAATACTCTCGGTTATTTCAATCATAACTGGCGTGAAGAAAAAGTTTTTAAAATTATTTACAGTTTCATTGAAGATTCTAACGGAAACGGAAGAGCAGACAGAATACGCGTGCAAACATCCGTTACCGTTAATGTAAATACAAGCGCTCCGTTTGCCGGTTTTGAAGTGAACGTTGAGGGTTACACAGTAGAAAAATTTGAGCTTACTCAAAGCAAGACAGGCAGCATATCTGATAACGATTCCTTCTATATTATTTTAAAAGAAAAACCATATCTCTATGACGGCATGCCCATATCATGGCGCATAACAAATAATACCCAAACAAACGGAAGTCCCGCTTTGTATGACGGAAGAGGGCGCTCAGTCGGCAAGAATGACGGAACAATTTTTACAACTTTTAATACTATTCCTCCGCGTATAAGCTACACGCTGACGCTGCCGAATCACACAGAGACATATATTCAAATGTCGCAGCCTTCGGCTCCGTGGAGCAGTTCATTATTTACAGGAACAATAAACGGAAATCCCGCAATGACATACGCGCTTGATGAAGCGCAGCGTCCACGCGGTTCTCTCGTTCATTATATTGATCCCGATAATCCGGTTACATTAAATTTGAAATCTGATCAGCCTGCTGTAAGCGGCGCTTCGAGTTTCCTGATTGAAAGCAGCGGCGCTTCCAATACAATTACCAGTTTGTCATCGGGAAGCGTGACTTTTGATATGCAAGGTTTATGGAATCTCGCCGAACGCGCGATCGACTGGAATCTTTTTGATGAAAATTTCCCGCCGCCGAAGTATCCCGTTGACTGGAATTATTCGGGTTATTTAGCGTATCCCGGAAATGATCATATCGAAGGCTCTCTTAATAATCCGGTTCCTGTCACGAATATGTTTGTTCCGCCGTTCCAGGTTTTAACGCAGCAGATGATGATAGACCTTGAAGCGGGAAATTCTGTGACTCCTTCTTCATTCCAGAGCGGCGGCGATCTTATTACGCGCAGAAACACCGACGTGCTTGTTTCCCTGCCTCCTGCCGCAAGCGATTCAGTAAATTATTTCGCGTGGCCTGTTTGGGCAAGGTTTGTTAATCCGCTTAATCCTGATCCGGACGCGTACATTGATACTCAAGGAGAGTTCTGGGGAGAAGCGAATACCGATACAGGCATTATCTGGGAATTTGACGGAACTAAATATCTTGAGGCAAGAGGCAATGTTGAAATACAAGTTCACTTGAATCCGTCTTTACAGGGAGCGCTTGAAATTTTCTGGTCTTCAAATGTTGCAGCTAACAACAGAAATCCCGCGCAGGGAGCGGTTAGAGGAAGAAGCTTGGGCGGATTGTGGATTCCGAATATTATTTCTCCTCTTTATTATTATTACGCTCCGCCAAGTGATTTAAATCCGCTCGGCTCTGTATATCAGCAAACGCCGGGAAGCGGATCAACGCCTGCGCTCTTTAATTATTTATTAAACGGAAGATCAAGCGGTGAAAAAATAGAATTTATTTTCAGGCTGGATAATACAGCCGATATGTTTATGGCGCGCCTTGATATTCCGCGCGGCGCCGCGATTCCTTTTAACTGGTATCGTCTTGTGCGTCCGTTTAGTTTTGATATTCAGGATATAACATCGCAAAGAGGCGGCGTTACAATTATGAATAACGTTATAAACTCGGACAAGAGAGAACCTGTATATATACGTTACAAACTTGTGCGTCCGGGAAGAGTTACAATTCAAGTGTACACGCTGGAAGGAACGCTTGTCAGATCGATAAGGCGCAACGAATACCGCGAAGCGGGAGAGTACACTGATTTCTGGAACGGAACAAATAACGGCGATCGTCCGATTGCTCGCGGAATGTATTTTATCCGCGTTGTAGGTCCTGATATTGATGAAGTCAGAAAAGTAATGGTCGTTAGGTGAAATGTAAGTTAGGAGTGAGGAGTGTCGAGTGAGGAGTAGATTTAATATTAGCGCTGGGTTTTTTAATTGAAGAAGGCTGCTTTTGTTACAATTATCGGGCGGCCGTCTGTCGGTAAATCGACGCTGCTTAACAGGATGTGCGGCGAGAAAGTCGCCATTGTAAGCAGCGTGCCTCAAACGACGCGTAACGCAATCAGGGGAATAGTTACGCGCGATGAAGGTCAGCTTGTCTTTGTGGATACGCCTGGCCGTCATACAAGCCAAAAAAAAATGAATAAAAAACTGATGGATGTCTCAGAACGCGCCTTAAATGACAGCGATTTTGTTCTGTACGTGCTGGACGCTTCTCGCGCTCCCGGCGAAGAGGAAGAAGAAATAACGTCTTTGCTAAAACCTCTGTCCGAAAAATTAATAATAGCTATAAACAAAATCGATGTTTCTTCGGCAGATGCAGCCAAAACAACTGACTTTTTAAAACAAGAGTTCTCATATATTTCCCGCAATGACGCAGAGAACGCTGAGAAAAAAAATGAAGAAGACGAGAATAAAACAACATCATCCATTTCTGCGATATCTTCGCCTGCTTGTCTTTGCGATAACTTTTTTTTAATCTCCGCTAATACAGGAGAAGGCGTTGACGATTTACTTAACGCGCTATTCGCGATGGCTCCCGAAGGACAGCCGCTTTATGATTCAGATTACTACACCGATCAGGAGACCGGCTTTCGCATTGCGGAAATAATCCGCGAGCAGGCAATCAACCGTCTCAGACAGGAACTGCCTCATTCGCTTTATGTAGATGTCGCCGACTTGGAACTCAAAGAAGACGGATCGAAACTATGGGTGCGGGCATTCATCATAGTGGAGCGTGAATCGCAAAAAGGCATGGTAGTCGGCAAAGGCGGCGAGATGATCAAAGCGATTCGCCTGGGCGCGTTAAAAGATTTAAAACGCATCTTTGACTGGAAGATTGATCTTGACTTGCGCGTAAAAACCGGCAAAGACTGGCGTCATAATGATCACACCTTACGAAAAATAATAGACAGAAATTAATCCATTTTTCTACCACAAACCACACGAACGCTGCGAATAAAGAAGAACTCTTTTATAAATAGAACAACAAGTTCATGTTGATTAGTGATGGTTCGTTGTTAAAAATCTTTCGATCTTTTCCTGTAATTCATTGTAAGTATTAAAGCAATCAAGGTCTGCGCAGTCTTTGCGGATTTGATCCGGCGCTTTGAAGAGGCAGCCTGAGTCCGCTTCGCGTATCATCGCAAGGTCGTTAAAGGAATCGCCTGCGGCGAAAACGCGCATGTTCATCGACTTGAACGCTTTGACCGCTTCTTTTTTTCCGTTTTGCTGACGAAGAGCGTAGCCTGTTACAGTTCCATCTTCTGCGGTTTTTAACGAATTGCAAAAGAGAGTAGGCCATGATAATTTTGCCATCAGCGGTTTTGCGAATTGTTCAAAGGTGTCGGATAAAATAACAAGCTGTGTTTTTTCTCTCAGCGTATTTGTAAATTCAACCGCGCCTTCAAGAGGTTCCATGCCCGAAATTACTTTTTGAATATCGGGAAGTTTTAAATTGTTTTTATTTAATAAATCAAGGCGGAAGCGCATCAATTTATCGTAATTGGGTTCATCCCTGGTTGTCCGGCGCAGTTCGGGAATGCCGGCGGCTTCGGAGAATGCTATCCAGATTTCCGGAACGAGGACACCTTCAAGGTCAAGACACACCATGTTCATGCTGGTATGTTAACATGACAGAAGTAATTAATTCAAGATGTTGTATAATGAGGAGCGAGGAGTAAGAAGGGAGGAGTGAGGAGTGAGGAGTGAGGAGTGAGGAGTTAGGAGTTAAGAATTTAAATATTGATAATCTGTTTTGTGCGCCTGTTTATTTTTTTGAGACGGTTGGCAGTACCATGGATGTTTCTAAACAGTTGGCTTCTGAAGGAGCGGCGCAAAATGCAGCGAAGCTTCCCGCGCAAAGTGCAGCGGAGCTTCCTGTGCATGGGACTGTTATCGTTGCGGATTTTCAAGAGGCAGGGCGCGGGCGCGGGCAGAAGCGGACATGGGAGATGGAGAAAGGGCTTAACCTGTCGTTTACAATTC
>JGI24695J34938_10000664_pt1 | contig 32519 bp, 30 predicted proteins | sample TergutCo191P3_FD_34938 | JGI IMG/M metagenome (IMG submission 34938)
GAAGCGTGGAATGCTGTGAAAAAACAGAATGCGCAGAATTTGAAAGTTGAAATTGAAGTTGAGAATCTGGAACAGTTAAAATCGCTTTTAGGCTTGGGCGTNAATCGCATAATGCTGGACAATATGAACAACCAAACCATGCAAGAGGCGGTTCGCATTGTAAAGGAAAGCGGAGACCCCGTTGAATTGGAGGCGAGCGGAAACATGACNTTGGAAAGAGTTAGGGAAATAGCGAATATAGGNTTGGATTTTATTTCCGTTGGCGCATTAACCCATAGCGTAAAAGCGTTAGATATTTCGATGAGAATATGAAAAGCACTCTTGTTTTAACCGTGGACATAGGTAACAGCCAAACCGCAATCGGCGTTTACAGAAACACAAATGTAGAAGCGAGCTTTCGTTTAACCACAAACGATAAAGCTACCAGCGATGAGCTTTTTTTCAGAATAAGCGATTTGGCAAAACATTCCAACCACAAGCCGAAAGATTTTACCCATATAGGCTTAAGCAGCGTTGTGCCGCAACTTTTGCGCCCTTGGGTAAAAGCTCTTAACGTATACTTTAACAAACCTATTCAAATTGTAAGCTCAAAAAACTGCCTGGATTTGCCCATAGCCTATCCCCGCCCCGCAAGTGTGGGCCCGGATCGCTTGTGCAATGTGATAGCCTTGCGTTCAATGGGTCTTTCAGACGGAATAGTTGTGGATATGGGAACCGCCACCACATTTGATGTTTTGCATAACGGTGGTTTTGCCGGTGGTTTGATTGTGCCGGGCATAAGCGCATCTATGGATACTTTAACGGAAAAGGCTGCGATGCTTTTGCCGGTTTCCATAAAATGGACAAATAAATTCGTTGCAAAAAACACAGGCGATGCCATGCGAGCCGGTATTCTTTACGGATTCTTGGCGCAATTGGAATTTTTGCTCAAGGGAATAAAAAAGGAAATTGGAATGGAAGATATTCCGGTGATCGCCACAGGTGGTTGGAGCCAAATGTTGCAAAAGCGCACATCAGTTGTTAAAAAATATGATCCGTATTTAACTTTGGAAGGAATTCGCCAAGTTGCAATCCACGGAAACGGCTTTAACAATCTTGACGGCGAAGATTAGACTTCTGCCACTTACGTATATTTTCATGATGCCCGGATAGCAAAATTTCTGGCACCTTCATTCCTTCAAATTCCTGTGGTCTTGTCCAAACCGGGCAACTGAGCAATCCTTCTTGCGCAAAAGAATCAGTCTCTGCGCTTTCCATAGCGCCAAGCACCCCGGGAATCAACCTGACAACTGCGTCGCTCAAAATCATAGCAGGCAACTCGCCGCCGCTAACAACGTAGTTCCCAACGCTAACAGATAAATCAACACGACTTTGCCTAATGCGCTCATCAACGCCTTTGTAATGCCCGCAAACCAAAACCAGATGCTCTTTTTGCGAAAGTTCCTTTGCCAAAGAATGTGTAAGTGTTGTACCGTCTGCCGCAAGCAAAATCACAGTTGCACTGTTCTTTTTAGGTTCGCAAAAATCTATAGCTTTAGCCAAAGGTTCCGGCCTCAAAACCATTCCGGCTTCAACCCCATAAGGCGAATCATCCACCTGCCCATAATCGTTAATTGCAAAGTCTCTTAAATAAACCGTGCGAAAATCCAAAATGCCACTCTTCCTAGCACGCCCCATTATAGAGTGGCTCATAGGCTCAAACATTTCTGGGAATAATGTGATGCAGTCGATTTTCATACGAAGCTTAAAAGAAAGTAGAAAATTATTTTCTATATTACCCCCATATATTTTCCTAGGGGTTCCCTATGAACTATTTTAAAGTTCTGATTTTCCTTTTTACTTCTTTGGCTCATGCGGTTAGCACTGTTGCCGTTTTGGAAGTTGTTCCAAGCGGTGATATGAGTTTGAAACTTTCCAAGTACTATAATTTGACGGACGAGCTCTGGACGATAGCCGGTAATACGCTTTCGCAGCGAAACTATACTATTCTGACTCGCGACAATATCCTGTCCATGCTTCCACCCGATTCGGAAGAGGCAAAGTGTCTTGCCAAGAGCTGCGCTGTTGACATTGGCAGGGCAATTGGAGCGGAATATGTTATGCAGGGTTTTGTTAACGAGTTCGGAGGCATGCTTATCTTGACTGTTGAGTTGTATGAATCCATAAGCGGTCATCTTCTAGGCAGCTTTGTCACGGAGAGCGTGAATGTAATGGGGTTGCTCAAGGCAATTCGGGATAAAGCTCCGGATTTGTTTGCGAGGATCAACAGCAAAGCTACTGAGCAGAAGCCTGAGCCTGAATCGGTTATTTCTCTGGTGGAAGAAGTGGATTCCGAACTTGACAATAAGCTTGGGCAGAAGATAGATACTCAGATTGAAAGCGTTGAAAAAAAGGGCAACGCCAGCTTTTGGGTTGCTTTAGGTTTTGATTTGGTGGGAGTCGGTCTTGTAGCTTACGGCTTTGTGAAAAACGCAGAGGCTAAGGATTTGCATTACGATTACTGGAATTTGCCCCGTGCATCTTCCCAAGATGAATTTGATCGCTTGTGGGAAAAGGCGGATGATGCGCGCAGCATGAGAAATAAGTTGTACATAGTAGGTAGTTTGGTTTTGGCAACCGGTATAGGAGTTCATATATGTTTTTGAGATTTATTTTATCGCTATGCTTTGGCATTGTCTTTTTTGGTTGCGCTGACATAGAACGTGACAACCCTAATGATCCCAAGAGTCCCAATTACATCGCAGATGCCTATTTATTCAGTTCGTCGTCTGTATTTAGCGCTCCCTTGAGCTCGTCCGGCGGTGGTGCTTGCCCTGATGCAGTGACCACAGATAACTCAGTATCTTGCGGCGGCCAGACTTATGAGACGGTTAAAATTGGCTTGCAAACTTGGATGAAAAGTAATTTGAATTATGCTGTTAGTGGCAGCAAATGTGGCAATGGTTCTTCGCTTTCTGATACTAATACCACAACTTGCGATACCTACGGCAGGTTGTACAATTGGGAAATATCCAAGACTGTTTGTCCTTCTGGTTGGCATTTGCCTAGTGATGCGGAATGGACAGCGCTTATAAATTATGTTGAAAGCCGAGGTAATTGTACTGGTTGCGCAGGAACTAGGCTTAAGGCAAAATCCGGTTTGTGGTATGAAAATACAGGCACTGATAACCATGGTTTTTCGGCTTTGCCAGGTGGTTATGGCAGTTCCGTTGGCAATTTCAACTATGTAGGCAGTTACGGCTACTGGTGGAGCAGCACAGAATACAACAGCAACTTTGCCCACAGCCGTGATATGTACTATTACTTCAGCAATGTGGACAGGGGCATAAGCAGTAAGACCTACTTGTTCTCAGTTCGCTGCATGCAGAATTGATCACAAATGCCGCAATGCCTCGGCGATTAATTTGCCCGAATCAGCATCACGGCCCAGAACTTCCGCTGCCTTTTCCACCGCACGACGTGCGCCCGGATCCTTTACACCCAAAGTATGCAACGCAAGTATCGCCTCTTGTTCCGCAAAAGGCAACATCGCAGATGAACCTGCGCCTGCCGTTGCAGAAATAGCCAAAGCTTTGTCCTTCAATGCCAAAACCAACATCTCGGATGTCTTTTTGCCAATGCCTTTTATTTTGGAAAGACCTGCCGCATTCTCCGTTGCAACCAAAGAGAGAAAATCGTTTGGAGAAATAGAACTCAAAATTCTCTGCGCCATCTTCGGACCAATGCCGCTGATATCTATCATGTTTAAAAAAAGTTCTTTTTCCTGAATATCCAAAAAACCGTAAAGAGTCATGGAATCTTCCCGCACAACCAAATGAGTAAGCAACGTTGCCTCCGAACCCTCACTTGGAAGCATCTCGCCCGTGCGTGCGCTCACATTAACGCCGTAGCCAACGCCGCCGCATTCTATCACAGCTAAAAGCGGTGTCTTATGGACTAAAATTCCCCTTAATCTCTCTATCATTTCCATTTCCAAACGGTGCCGTCTTTGCTGTCTTTAATAACAACCCCAGCCTCCAGCAGCGCATCACGCAAGCGATCGCTCTCCACAAAATTCTTTGCCTCACGAGCGGCATTGCGCTTTTTAACCAAAGACTCCACCTTCTCAATCTCTTCTGCCGAATGCTCTACCACATTCGGCTCATCAAGCAAACGAAGCCCAAAAACGCTGTCAAACTCTCTTAAAAGCGTAATTTTTTCCCTGTCTTGAATTGAACTGTCTGCAAGCATCAAATGCAAAACGCCCAAAGCACCGGATGAATTCAAATCATCTGCTATGTATTGCTGGAACTTTATGCTCCACTCACGTGCATCAACACTTACCGGCTTGCCTTCAAGACCAATGAAATGCTGCGTTTTCTTTCGCAAGGCATTCAACGATTCCTGTGCGCTCTCCATAGCTTCCCAACTGAAATTCAGATAGTTGCGATAATGGCTGGTTAAAGAGAAAAGCCTGTATGCAATCGGATCAAAACCCTTTTCTGCCAATAAATCAAGAGTTAAAAAATCTCCGCTGCTTTTGCTCATTTTGTCGCTGCTGTTCTCTCGCAAAAATTCGCCATGCAACCAGAATCTGGCAAACGGCTTGCCTGTGGCACACTCACTCTGAGCGATCTCGTTTGTGTGATGAACCCTAACATGATCCGTTCCGCCGCAATGAATATCCAAAGTCTCGCCAAGATGCGCCATAGACATTGCAGAGCACTCTATATGCCAACCCGGAAAGCCTACTCCCCAAGGGCTATCCCACTCCATAGCTCTTTTGCGGTCGGTTGGGCTGAATTTCCACAGAGCAAAATCCGTTGTAAATTTCTTCTCGCCAAGATCTATGCGAGCACCGCTTCTTAAACCGGCAATGTCTAAACGGGCAAAATCCGCATACTTCGGGAACTTCAAGGAATCAAAATAAACCCCATCGCTTGTGCGGTAAGTGTAGCCCTTCGCTTCAAGAGTTTCAATTAGCTTTATCTGCTCGCTTATGTGATCCGTAGCTTTGCACCAGATAGTAGGAGGCAATATATTTAAACGCTTTAAATCGTCCTTGAATTTGTTTGTATAATCCTCAGCTATTTCCCAAACGGTTTTGCCGGTTCGCTCTGCGCCAATTTCCATCTTGTCTTCGCCATCGTCCTGATCGCTGGTCAAATGCCCGACATCCGTTATGTTTATCACATGGCGGACTTTAAAGCCAAAGAACTCAAGGCTTCTGCGCAATAGATCTTCAAACAGATATGTTCGCAAATTTCCGATGTGGGCATAATGGTAAACGGTGGGACCGCAGGCATACATTTTAACTTCAGATGCGCCTTGAAGCAAAATGAATTGCTCTTTTAAACGTGATGCGGTGTTGTAAAGGTAAAGTTCTTTTTTTGTCACAACGAAAATCCTTTTTTTAGCAACTCCTCAATAGAGGAACTTTGAGGAGGAGTTGGGGGTGGAGGTTCTGTTACGGGAAGCACCTTGGTGGCTACAGTTGCTTTAATCGGCAGAGGTTCAGGCGTAATAACTTTGGGCATTGTCATAGTTGGCATTGCCACAGCCGGTATTGCCATTGTCGGCTTGTCTGCAGAAGGCTTATCCACAAAGCCGCCTGCCATAACTATTACCTTTGTTTTACCCTTGTATTCTCCACCGGAGCCACTGCCTATTTTCAAAAATTTAACCGTACCGGGCTCTTCCAAAATGCAGCGATAATAATCGCCTACCTTTGTCCAGTTGAAAAGCTTCTGTATCTCGCTGACAACTTCGTAATGAGTTCTTTCTGAATACCCCTGTTCGTAAAACTGATATATCATTAATCTTGAAGCTATTTTTTTGCTGTGATCTATCAGCAGTTTATCATTTAACGCTTTGGAAAGTTCCCTTTTTATATCGTCCACATTAGTCGCAGAGGCCTCAACCGTTGTGATAATTGAATCTCCGCTGGCTTTAAGCGTTGAGCAAACATCAGCAAAATCTATGTTTCTCTTTGTATACTTTGTCACTGTATCCATTATGGATTGAAGCACTATTTGGAAACGTGAATCTATCAAGTCGTTCACATCGTCAATGGAAGCGTTTTGCTCATCTAACACATCAAGTATATTTATCTGGTCTATAACAATAAGGGCATCTACATATTTTTTAAACTCTTCCATGCCCTGCATCGCCATATCGCGCCTGTCGGCCTCTATGCCCTCCGGCATTGTAGCCACGCCTATTGTCAGCTTATTGGGTTTTCCGCTCTGAGCTTCCTTTGCCGCCTTTGCAACCAAAGGTGCCACTCCAGTACCGGTACCGCCGCCCATACCTGTGACAATCAGTGCCAAATCCACATTGTTGTTCCTGAAAAGCTTTACAAACTGGTCGTAATATTTTTCTCCCATCTCCTTGGCCACAGCCAAATCTCCACCGGCACCCAGATAGTGAGAATCCATGCTAAGCGCAATATTGTTCTTAAAACCGTTCTTTTCAAGCTCTTTTATTGAACCGCCGTCCGAATTTATGCCAACAAACTCCACCAACTCGTTTTTTACATTTTGAGCCTTCAAACTCATCAAAACATTCACTCCGCAAGTGCCAACACCGGCAAAACACACGGATATGGGCCTCCCATAAGTTTCTCCTGCACTCTCTATTAAAGGCTCTTGAGGCGGTCTTTCTAAATCTAAAGCTTCTATTTTAATTAAAGGCTCCTGCCCCGAAGTCTCAGCGAGACCGGCATCACGGCGTATGGTTTGCATTATTTTATTCAAATCAACGGGCATTTAAACCTCCGAGTTATGTGAAAATAGAAATTTTAAGAGGCTTTAGAGAAAAACCACTCCAAAAACGCCGGCATTTTTGTGGTTTTCTTCTTCTCCCCCGCATTGCTGGCAATCAAGCTTTGTAAAGCCCCAACACAGGTAGAAGACAAGTCGCTTCTCATTTCCCCATCCCACTTCACAACCGCCCTTCGTGCCGGAATATCAAAAACTTCAGCGGCCAACGCATCTATCCCCTTTAAGGGCAACGGACATTCCAGAATTATAGACTCGGGTTTGCAAAAATCATCGGTATAAATAATTCTCTTTATCTCAAGAAACAGACGGCGAAGAGCTTCCCTGGCAAAGTAGCACAGCACATAATTGCTTATTGTTCTGTTGGTTTTGCTTCTATTTTTACCTGGCAATTCAAGCCTGCTGAACTGGATGCTCTCTTCGGTTTCGCTTTCCAAAATGCATGATACCATATCAAGCAGGCCGGAGCAATCATCCGCAGATAAAAGTTCTTTGGAATCATCGGTAATCTCGGCATTCATCACCATATTGCAAAACCTTTGCATAAGGTCCGGCTTTTGCGTGAGCTCATAATCATGCTCAGTTAACATGGGATTATTGTGGAAAAAAAGGCATAAACGCCAAATGGCCACCTTCAGCTCTTTAAAACCGGATTCTTTTTTGTTCAGGTATTTTAACTCAGATTTTTCCCAAACGGAAAACTCAGACATGAAGTCCGTAATATGGATCAGCAAAGTTTTGCCGTCTTTTTCCTTTTGATAGGCAAGTGCCTGAAACTCTTTTTCACAGGAAAGAGATATATTTATGCAGTCTTCCTCTTCTTTCATCACATCCAAAAGCCTTGCAAGCGTAGGATGCTTTGTGATAAAATAAGAGTTAAAGCCAAGACCTTTGGTTGATTTGCCTTTCGGGGCAAAAGATCTTGAAATTACGCCTTTATCGTTCAAAATTGTAAAATAAGGGCTGGTCAAGGATCTTATATTTTCAACCGGAATAGGAATTTGAGACATTTTCTCCGGTCTTTTGCATTCCTCTATTTTGTCCATATCATCTTGCCCTATCACCTTTGGCTCGCCGAACGCAAGGCTGTAAGGAAAAGACAGCACCTCAAAAAACGCTGCGGAAATTGTGATCTCCATGAGCTGGTCAAAATCACAACCGGTTTCATTCTGCCATTCAACTATCGCATTGTTAATAAATTCAGCGACGGTTTTAATATGGGCATCGTCAATTTTATTTTGAGAGATTCCGGGAAAATCCTCAAATTCTTCGGTGTTGAACCGAAATGTTCCGGCATCCCAGTCGTGCTCTGCGCCCGGGCGTGGCTGAATATCATTTGCTTTAGCGAAATTCATGCTTATTCCGCTGTGTCCAAAATCCAAGTTGAGCTTAGCTTTGTTTGCACCCATCTTACAATCTCCCGTCTTTTTCTGTTATGTATGCCAACTGCTTGAACCGCAGGTCCAAAACAGCTATGGAATGTAAATTCAAAACCTGCATATTTCTTGTCAATTGCCTGTAATGCCTAAAAGCCGTTTTCCATAAATCCTTTTCCAAAGAGAACTTGGTTTTAAAATCCACATCGTTGAAAAATACCATCACTTGCCTTTCTATTTCACGTGGAATCAACTGCGAAACTCTGGAATAAAGCAAAGCATCGTTTTTCTTCATATCCGTTAAAAAATCGATTGCCAGAGCTATATCTTCCGGCTCAGAAGCATCGACAACCGGCAAGTCCGCAATATTTGCGCTATACGGATAAATTTCTCCCTTATCCGAATATATAACCGGCACTGCAGACATAATAACGAAAAGCGGGCTTACCTCCGTAAACTTCACTTCAAGCTCGTACGGGATCAGCTTAACGTTAAATTTAACATCTCCGAAAATTAAATTGCTGGCTTCCAAGCGGGTGCGCATTTCGGCTGTATCCTTTGAGTAAATTTCCTCTCCGTAGTTAAAACCTATTATTTTTCTGAAAGTATCTTGAGAAACTCTTTTCGCATTTACAGACACTTTTGAGAAAGACATAAAGTCATCCGATTTTACGCTCGGAACAACAAATACAAAAGCGCAAACACAAATCACCAGCAACACGCATAAACCTGCTATGCGTCTTTTGTTCTTAAAGAGATAAGCCATAATAAGCGTCTTTACCTTTAAGAGCAGGCTTTCAAGAGCAGCTTCTTTTCTTCTTTTGTTGTATCCCAGCATTAAAGAACCTCCAAAATTTTTGCAGAAAGCGCAGTGATGTTCCCCGCACCCATTGTCACAATCAAATCTCCATCCTTCATTTCTCCGGTCAAAAAGTCAATCGCATTTTCCTTATCACCAATAAAATGCACATTCCTGTGCCCTCTCGCATGGGCAAAATCAAAAATAAGTTTTCCTGAAACTCCATCCATCGGCTCTTCTCTAGCTCCGTAAATATCGCATACCAAAAGAATATCGCTGTTTCCGAAAACCGTTCCGAATTCCTCCGCATGGTCCTTTGTGCGAGAATACAGATGGGGCTGAAACACAACTATAATACGTTTGCCCGGAAAAGATTCCCGGAACGCAGAAAGACTTGCCGCAACTTCGGTCGGGTGATGAGCGTAATCGTCAAACACCATGGCTCCTTTTACATTGCCTTTAAATTCCATTCTTCTTTTAACACCGTCAAAGGCAGCAAGAGCTTTCTTGGAAAATTCCACAGGTATGGATTCCTCCGTTGCAAGCGCAAGAGCTCCAACGGCATTTTGCACATTGTGCTTGCCCAAAAGCTTAATTGAAAATTCTCCGAGCAACTCTCCTCTGCGGTAAACCGTAAATTCCGAACCGGCTCCAAAATAGCGGCAATTCTTAACGCAGTAAGTAGCCTGTGGGCTAAAACCATAAGTGATCACCGGCTTCGCAAGTCTGGACAAAACGCTCTGGCAACCTACATCATCCAGGCACAAAACCACCTGTCCGTAAAAAGGAACCTTGTTGGCAAATTCAACAAATGCATTTTTTATATCATCCAAATCCCTGTAGGTATCCAAATGATCCGTATCTATATTTGTGATAATAGCAGAGCTTGGCATCATTTGCAAAAAGCTGTGATCAAATTCATCGGATTCCGCAACAAGATAGGAACCCGTTCCCACAGTTGCTCCGGAACCTTTGCCCTGCACAATGCCACCGACTATAACGGTTGGGTCTTCACCGGCAGCTTCCAAAATTGAACCTACCAACGATGTTGTGCTGGATTTTCCATGCGTGCCTGCAATTGCCAAAGTATATTTCAAGCGCATAAGCTCGCCGAGCATTTCCGCTCTGCGAATTATTGGAATACCCAGCTTCCTTGCATGCTGCATTTCCGGATTATCTCCGTGCACAGCCGATGAATAAACCACAATTTCAGTTCCAACAATATTTTCGCTGTTATGTCCAACAAATATTTTTACTCCCAAATTCCGCAAATATTTTGTTTGTGTGCTCTCCTGCATGTCCGAGCCGCTGACTTCAAAACCGTTGTGAAACAGAACCTCTGCAATGCCGCTCATGCCGGCACCACCGATTCCTATGAAGTGCGTTTTGCGTATGCGTTTATTAGGTATGAATTTATTTAAGTCGAGCATATATCCCTCGCAATTTCTCCGGCCGCTTTGCGATTGAGTTCGCCTAGCTCACCGGCTTTTTTAGACATCACGGCAAGTTTTTCTCTGTCGTTCATCAAAGCGGTTATTTTTTCAAAAAGACCGTTGGGTTCTTTGTCAAGTTCCACATACGCAGCACCTTCTTTTTCCACAGCCCTTGCATTATACTCCTGATGGTTTGCCGTTGCATAGGGATAAGGCAAAAGAATGGAAGGCTTTCCGAATGCGAGTATCTCCGCAAGGGTTGAAGCTCCGGAACGTGAAATTATCAAATTTGCATGTTGCATATATGCGTAAATGTTATCCAAAAACGCAACTGCGCTTGGGTGTTTATACTTATCCACATTTTTTGCGCCAACTTGCCAAACAACAGATACATTTTCAAGTTTCTCAATAATTTGTTCTATTTTCCTGTTTATGCCAAGTGCGCCCTGGCTTCCACCCGTGATCAAAATGCGAAATTTCTTGTCATCGGCAAAGGCTTTCGGAGCGGGCAAATTCTCCGGCATTTTGCGAACCGGAGATGCGATATAAACTTTTTTTGCAAATTTTGCGCATATTTTATTTGCGATTCCCATCACAGCATTAGGCTCTATAACGTAAAAAGGAATTCTCTTTAAAATAGCAGCGAGCATAATCGGCAAAGCGACATAACCGCCGGTTCCAACTATAAATTCGGGATTTTCCTGCTTTAACAATTTCATCGCTCCCAGCACGCAAGATAGCAAGCTCAGTGGCAACAGTAAATTTTTAATTATGCTGTGTCTCGCCAGAGGAACAGCTTTAATATGCCGATAATCAAACTTGGAGGAGAGTAATTTCTCTTCCATGGACGGGGCAGCACGGCCGGCGAAAACAATATCATAAGAATCTACGAGATTCTCGGCAACAGCGACAGCCGGGAATACATGCCCACCGGTACCGCCACAAACAAACAAAATTTTTTTCATGTTGTTTTATCCTTAGTTAAAGATGATATCTGTACTAACATTCCCAGTAGGAAAAAATTCATAACCAAATTTGCGCCACCGGAACTCACAAAAGACAACGGCTGCCCGGTATTTGGGAGCAATTTTAAATTAACGCCTATGTGAAAAATTATATTCAGAGTAAAAATAATCGCTATACCCCAAGCTATATTTTGAGAAAATATCGCATTTCTATCCACAGGGGATATATTTGCCGCAACCCAAAAACAATAAAACAGAAATACAAACATGGCAATAGTTATCGGAAGCATAAGCCAAAGCCCCAGTTCCTCGCCTAAAACACTGTAGGCAAAATCGTTTCGAGCCCCAAACAGTCGATGCTTGATAGTTCCCTTATCCAATCCCTTGCCGATAATTCCTCCATCTGCCATACCTTGCATGGCCTCATTCTGCTGTTCATTGCCAACGCCTTCCGCATGGATAAAATTCCAAATTCTATTAATGCCATGCGTTTTTACAAGAGCGTTATCCTTATCCAAACTTGCTACGGAAAGCATAATAACAACGGGAATTGCCAAAGTCATGATCATTAAAAGACGCGGCTTTATATCCATCTCCTGCACAAACAGCATAAAAAATACCATAATTATATAAATAAGCAACATCGAATAATTCGGCATAATAAAAGTGAAAACTCCAACAGATGCAACGGCCGCAATCGGAAATCCGAAAAACTCTCTGCATAGATTCATCTGTTTTTTTGTTCTCATATCCATCAAAATTTTTGCCATAAAAATCATAAGAAATATTTTCACAAATTCACCAACCTGAAATGTCCTTGAAAAAATAGATATTTCTCGCCTCATCTGTACAAGCGTATTGCCATCCAAGTAATATCCGGGACCGTTTCCCCATATAGCGAAAATTTGCAAAAACATCGCAAACAGCAAAAGGAGAAATGAATAGCTTATGCCATCGCTGTTCCACAACAATTTTTGGCCAGGAGCAAAGCGAATAAAATAACGCCGCCAAAAAGATACGGGCAATAAAAAACCGAGTGCAAAAAAAGCAAGCGGCAAAAGAGCATTTTGAATCGCAAAGCTCTTAAATGGAATATGATCTCTGTCTAAAGTGCTTATGCCTATATAAATTCCAATAATGGAAAATAAAATCGGCAGAATCAAAAGCGACCATTTGCCATATTTTATCCTTTCCATCAAATTTTGGAAATAATCAAGCACGTAGGTCATTACATACCTCTTCCAGCTTCATAGAGCGAGATGCTTTTACCAAAACCATATCGTTTTCCTTTATCAAAAACTTTAAAGCATCAACAGCAGCTTTTTTATCTTCAAAATATTTTATCCTGCCAGGCTTAAGCCCGGCTGCCTCCGCTCCATTGCAATACTCCATAGCTTCATTCCCTATTGCAACCAAATAATCTATAGACAATCCCGGCAGCATGGAACCGATTTCCCTGTGATATTCCTTGCTGTGCGAACCGAGTTCCTTCATATCGCCCAGAACTGCTATTTTGCGACCTTTGCCCGGCATATTCGCAAGAGTTTGCAAAGACATTTTCATGGAATGCGGATTCGCATTGTAGCAATCCGATATTATGGTGAGCCCGTTTTCTTCAATGATCTGCATTCTCATGTCATAAGATTTAACCTCAGAAAGAGCCTGAGCTATTGCGCTTCTTGGCATTTTAAAGAGTTCACCGACAGCAATTGCCGCAAGAGCATTATACACATTGTGCAGGCCGGGAACAGCAAGCTTAAACCATGTACGTGCAATGCGGAAATTAGCGCAACCGTCTTCCCATAGAATCTCATCCGGTTTTACAATCCCTCTGTTTATGCCGTAAGTAATTACGTCGTATTTTGAAGAACTGCGAATTTTGGCAAGCATTTTATCATCTGCGTTTATAATCAAGTGGCCGCTTTTCTCAATGCCTTCTGCAATTGATTTCTTCTCCTTGAACACGCCTTCCAAATCACCCAAACCGTCCAAGTGAGCCGGCCCAACATTTGTGATCACAGCGATATCAGGAACCGCAGCTTGAGTCAACTGACGAATTTCGCCGGGCATGCTTGTTCCCATTTCTATAACAGCGGCTTCGTGCTCCCGTTTCAAACCGAGCAAAGTCATGGGAACACCAAAGAGGTTGTTCAGATTTCCCTTTGTGACAAGCGTGTTGCAATTTTTTGCCAGCACTGCGGCTATCATCTCTTTTGTAGATGTTTTGCCTGCGCTTCCCGTTATGCCAACAACTTTCAAGTTTTGAAAGCGTTTCCTGTAACCTCTGGCAAACTTCAGCAATGCCTTGCCTGTATCTTCCGTAGCCACTGCAAGCGGAATTTTCTTTACTTCAACTTCTGTTGCATTAACAACTGCCATAATTGCTCCTTTTTTAAATGCTTCTTCAATAAACCCGCCTTTGTGCGGATTGAAATTCTTCCCAATCAGTGCCCAAAAAATATCACCGCTTTTTATTTCTCTGGAATCGAAATTCAGGCACGCTTTTTGCATACTCATTTCCAGCGGAACATCCGCTATAGTTGACTTGGGGTTTTGCTGCAAAAATAATTGCAGAAATTCGGTCACGTCAATTTGCAATTCAAAAGACATAAATTAAAAAGCTCCCAATAGTTCTTCTTGATCGCTAAAGTGAATTTTTTCTTTGCCCAGTATTTGATAATCTTCGTGGCCTTTGCCTGCTACCACCAGCACATCGCCGCCCTGCAATGCCGCAGCAGCTTCCTTTATCGCCGCTCTGCGATCTGCTTGCCTTTTATGTTTGTTTGCGGGCATTCCCGCTTCAACGTCGTTTAAAATCTGTTCCGGATCTTCTGTGCGTGGATTATCCGAAGTCAGCCAAATTTTGTCTGCAAGTTTTTCCGCTACGGCTCCCATTTCCGGGCGTTTGGTTTTGTCCCTGTCTCCGCCGCAACCGAACACAACAAGCAAATTACCCGTGCAAATTTTGCGAGCAGCGATGAGAGTGCGCTCCAAAGCGTCCGGAGTGTGGGCGTAATCAACTATGGCACGTTTTCCATCTTTGTTCCACACAACTTCAAAACGTCCGGGAACTGAAATTTTCTCCAGAGCATCTATGGGCAAATCCATTTCTTTAGCCCACTCTATTATGAGCATTGCATTTTCAACATTGTGCTCGCCAAAAAGAGATACATTTACATCATCTATTTTTATCCCGGTTTCGGTATTTTCAACTTTGAGCTGTTTTTTGGAAACTCCTACCCTGTCCCTGAAAAATAATTCTCCGTACAAACGGTTTCCATAAGAATTATCTATGTTTATAAATCCTATTCCCGTACCCAAAAGTTCAGAAGTGAACAGCATCTTTTTCGCCTGATAGTAATTTTCCATTGTGCCGTGATAGTCCAAATGATCGTGGCTCAAATTTGTGAACAATGCGGATTTATAGGGAATTCCCATCACACGACCCTGAGCAAGAGCATGGCTGGAAACTTCCATGACAAGTTCCGTGCAGCCTGCTTCAGCAGCTTTTGCCGCAAATTCATAAAGAGCCAAAAATCCCGGAGTGGTTAAGCTTGCAGCTTCTTTTTCTTCACCGATCAAATTATAGATTGTGCTCAGCAACGCAGTTTTTTTACCTGCAGATCTCAAAATAGCATTCATCATAAATGCGCAACTGGTTTTTCCATTTGAACCGGTTACCGCATAGCAATTTAGCTTTGAAAACGGATTGCCCAGTTCCTCTTTTGCAAACAAATATCTTGTGAAAACAACATCGTTCACCTGCGCCCATTTATCCTCGCTTCCTTTTGGAGCGGGCAAAGCCGAAACAATTGAAGACGCTCCTTTTTGGAGAGCTTCCAAAGCATGGGCTTTTTCCGAGCCGTCTGAGCAGGGAATGGCAAAGAATATATCTCCGGCAACCACATTTTTGGAATTGTCTTTTAAACGGCTCATATTTTCTCCCGTAATTTTATATGCACCGAACTTTTTCTGCTTATATATTCGCCGGGTTCGGGAATTTGCGTATGTACATTTCCAACACCATCGTAAATAACGTTTAAATGCTCAAGCATGCCCAAGGCATCTTTTAAAGTCAAACCTCGGACATCCGGCATGCGGCCCGTATTTCTCTGATATTCCCTCAAGGAAAGTTCCAGATATTTTCCTGTAGAATCTCTTTTTATCGTTTGAGCCACCACAGAACCTGTTTTATTTTCATCATCAAAACGTATGTTGCAATGCACTGCGCTAGCCTTGCTTAAAGCGGCCTGCTTTGTGTGCCCCACAAAAGATATATCGCTGCACAAGCTATCTGCCGATGCGGATTCCAACGCAAAATTTGCCGGTGACAATTCCGGATGAATATATATCTGCTCCATGATTTTCTGGAATACCGGACCGGCAACAGTTGCACCGGCGTTTTTAGTGTGATACATGGTGACCAGGCATACAAAATGCGGATCCGAAGCCTTTTCAAGACCTATGAAAGATGAATTGTAAGTTCCTGTCTTGTATTTTCCCGTGCTATCTATAATCTGCGCAGTTCCGGTTTTGCCGGCAAACTCCAAGAAGTCATATCTGGATTTCACATTTTCCGCAGTTCCACCCAAATCCACAACTCCTCGCAACATCTCTCTTAACAACCTTGTATTTTCAGTAGTGGAAATAACCCTGCGCACCGAATCCCGTTCTATTGCCGCAGAATCAATTCCATGCCTCAGCACCAGTTTCGGATTATACAATGTTCCGCCATTTGCTATTGAGCTAAAAGCCTTTACAACGTCCAAAGAGGTCATATCTATGGATTGTCCAAACCCTTGAGCAGCTTGAGTTCTCAAATGCGGAACCCTGTCAAAACCTTTGTGGATAACTCTGAGCGGAAAATCAGATGAATTCTCATTTATGGCAAAATTTCTCACGCCATAATAAAATTTCTCATAACCAACCTCTTCTATCACATATTTGCCGAAAGCTATATTAGATGAATAAACCATAGCTTCCTGCATATTGCAAGTTTTCTCCGCATGGGTATCTTTTATAATTTTTTCGCTGGAATTCTTTGTCACCTGCCATTTGCCGTTCTCCGTATCTATTCGCTTATTCGGATTCACTCCGTTTTCCAAAGCTATCACGGCGGTTATAGGCTTAAAAATAGAACCGGGCTCAAAAGAGTGCAGAACTCCGTCGTATTTGCCTTTCTCCGGATTAAAGCTCGTTATGGCCAGTATTTGTCCGGTGTGAGGGTTCATCACCAAAACAGATGCGCCTGCCGCACCAAACTTAGGCACATATTCCCGCACAACATTTTCCACAATCTCCTGAATTCGCAAATCCAAAGAAAGATATACGTCTTTGCCATCCATAATAGGAGTTAGCTCTATTTCATTTATAGGAACATCTCTCTTGGGTTTATATGTTGAACGATTAACGCCCTTTTGCCCACGCAGTTCTCTGATTTTTGAATTCACCACACTTGTTAAAACAGCAGATAGACCTTCAAGATGATCGTGATAATAAACTTCTTTCCATGATTTTTCCTGTTCAAGCTCCGAACCTACATGCAATTTATCCCAAAGCACTGCGCCGTTGCGATCCAAAATGCGGCCGTATTTCGGCTCTACGTAGTTTCGTTGCTGTGTTTTATCCGTATAATATATCTCTTCGTTTACAAGTTGAATATAAACGAGTTTGGCAACAAAAGCCATTGCTACCAAAGAGAGAAAAATTCCTGCCGTTACAAGTCTTATTTTCATTTTAACCGCCCCGTTATTTTGGTTGCCACCCCATTCATTCCAAGTCCCATCACTGAAGCAGCCTTATCTATTCTGTTGCGAGAAGACAAACTGTCAATATCGCGTTCTATCAAAGACAATTCATAGCGCACAACAGATACGCTGTCCGCTAAAGATTTTTCCAGCGAAATTAATACCGCAAGCTTTTCATTTTCCATTTTCATGGGAACAGCCAAAGCGAAAATAAACAGAAATAGCAAAATAGTCAGGACAACCAATTTCATGCAACTCTCCTAAATTTTTTCATAAACCCTCAATGCTGCAGAACGCGAGCGGGAATTTTTTTTCAATTCCTCTGCGCTTGGGGTTAATGGTTTTTTATTTACTTTCTTAATCTTCCTGTTATTACCTCCGCAAAGGCAAACAGGAATATTGACATTGCACAAACAATTTTTTTCAAATAGCGCAAGAACATCTTTCACCGCTCTCGCCTCTTTTGAATGATAAGTTATTATGCACAAACGCCCGCCGGTTTTAAGGCAGTGCACAGCGGCTTCCACGCTTTTTTTAATCTCTTCAATCTCACAATTTACCTCCATGCGAATCGCTTGATACACCCTGGCTTTTAAGCTGTTCAAATCTTTTTTTCTGTTGCGATAAACATCTTCAATTGCGCTGTTCAAATCTTCCGCCGTAGCCAACGCCTTCGATAGAATCCGCTTTGACAGGCGACCGGTCATTTCCAAATCCGAATTTTCCTTTAATGCTTTTGCCAGTTCTTTTTCAGAAATTCTTTTTAAATAATCCTGCGCATTTTCTCCGTTGCCTGCATCCATTCGCATATCAAGCGGTTCATTGCCGGCAAAGGAAAAACCTCTGTTAGCATCGAGTTGATGAGAGCTGACTCCCAAGTCGTAAAGTACGCCGCCAAGAGTCTCCGGTGCAAGCTCGGTTCCCAAATTTGAAAATGCTTTATGGTGGTATCTTATTTTGTCTCCAAACCTCTCAAGCCTTGATTTTGCCGCATTTATAGCCTCTATGTCTCTGTCAAAGCAATGCAGTTTCCGACCCTCACCCAGAAGCTCGGCAATTTTTTCAGAGTGCCCACCCCCACCCAAAGTGCAATCCGCATAATCAAAATCAAGCCTGATGCGCAAGCTCTCCACGCATTCATTTAAAAGCACCGGAATGTGATAGTTATTCATCATATTCATACTTCTTCCCAAAGCCACGCTTCTCATAATTTTCCAGACTGTAAATAAGAATCTTGTTTATTGAGCCTACAAACATCGCTGTTTTGCTAATACCTGCGTGTTCCCTGAATGATTTTGGCAACACAAACCTGTTTTGTTTTTCGTCCAAAACAATAAACTCGGTATCACCGGCAGCGCTTATGCGATCTTCCACAGGCATTGCCAAAATTTTAGGTCTTTCGTTTTCGTTATAATCGCTTTCTCTGAACAGAATTAGAGAACTGTTTTTGCCAATTGTTAGATAAAATTTCTTTTCGTTTTCAGGCAGAACGCTGCGAAAGCGAACAGGCAGCGAAACCCTGTTATTCGCATCTACACTTACTTCTTCTTTACCTACAAAAGAAACCATTCATCTAAATATAGATTATTTTCCCACAAAGACACCCTTTTTTTAACATTTTCACCCATTTTCACCCACAAACATGTTATTTTTCAAATAATACCAACATCGAATTAACAAAATTCTCACAAACACTGCACAAACGTTCAGTTGATTTTATTAGGATTTACAGAATTTCACAGCAATTTATCCAGTAAGCTCAGCGTCAACTAATTTTCAAGAAAACCAACAACATCTCTTAAGCTTTCTTCCAAACTGAACTTCGGCTCCCAACCAGTATACTCTTTTATTTTTTCAAAACTGCCAATTATAATTTTATTATCAAGCGGCCTAACCCTTTTCGGGTCTGTTTCCGTTATAATTTTAACATCAAAAATCTTTGCAAACATCTCAATAACTTCTTTCAGCGAATGCCCTTTGCCGCTGCACACATTGTAACACTCACCCGCCTTGCCGTTGCTGAACAATGCGAAATAAGCACTCACCACGTCACGAACATCTATAAAATCTCTGATAACGGAAATATTTCCCGTGAAGAGCTTAATCTCTTTTTGCCCCTGCCTAACACCATCTGATATTTGCTTCGCAAAACTCGGAATCACAAAATCCAAACGTTGCCTTGAACCTATATGATTAAAAGAACGTGTTAAAATAATGTCCAGCTTATACGCCTGTACATAGCACTCGCTTAACATTTCCTGGCTAACTCTGGCTATGGCATAAGGATTGCTCGGATGCAAACGCATATTCTCTTTCAGCGGAATATCCGCATCTTTTACGTTGCCGTACTCTTCACTGGAACCAACGGATAAAATACGGCAGCTTATCTTATTGAGCCTTACAATTTCCGCAATATTCAAAAATATGCTTGTGTTGTTCAAAAAACATTCCGAAGGCATTTCCCAGCTTTTGCCAACACTTGAAAAACTTGCCAAATGCACAATATAATCCGGGCTAAAAGAAAGCAACACTTGCTCAAGTGCCTTATATTCCAAAAGATTGATCTCTGTAAAATTCAATTTTACATTTTCAAAAGAATAACCCTTAACTTCCTGCGGAATCTTCAAGTCCAAACCCAAAGCTTCCGCTTTTTCTCCAAGCGCATTCAGATGCGCCAAAAAATGATAGCCAACAAAACCGCTTACTCCGGTTATCAAATATTTTTTCATAAAACAGCGGTCTCCTGCTTTGACAAACAATGCAAACTTCCGCCCTCTTCAATAGGCGTAGTGCAGTCCACACCCACAATCTCTCTGTCCGGGAACACTCCCTTGAAATATTCCAACGCCGCAACATCCGCTTCGCAATTGTACACAGGCACAAGCAAACCGCCATTCACAAATATAAAATTCATATAAGATGCCGGCAAACAAGGCGGCAACACAAGCTCATCAACTTTTGCAGACTCATAATGCTCGCAAAGCCAAGCTTCAATTTCGTGCTTCTCACGTTCAAAACCCGCAGCCATAACCACATGGTTCTTTGCAACAAAACGGGCGAGATTGTCTATATGGCCATCTGTGTGATCTCCATCTAAACCTTTCGGCAAAATTTTCAGAGATTTAAGGCCAAATGATTCTTTCATGGCATCAAGCAATTCCGGGCACTCCCTGTTTCTATTTTTTCCAAAAAGACACGGAGCAGTTGTCATGCAAAGACCATCGCCGTTGAACTCCACTGCGCCACCTTCCAAAATCCAAGGATATTTTTTGAGAGGAATTCCCATTAACTTCGCAACTTTTTCCGGAACCGAGTTGTCCAAATCCCAAGGCGGAAATTTTTCTCCCCAAGCATTGAACTCATAATCAACTACGCAATTTCCCATAAAGAACGGGCCGTAATCCCGAATCCAAATATCGTTGTGCGGAATTTGCAAATTGTCCAAAGTTTTAACGGGCTGAAAGCGAGAAATAGTGCTTATAAGCTCCGAATAAAAAGCGTCAATCCGCTCCCTGCGAGAAGCCCAGTTCTGCTCATTTATCGGCAATGCGAGCCAGGTGGCTGCCTGAGTTTCCCATTCTGCCGGATAGCGAACTTCGCTCATTGCCCGTTCCACATATTTAAAATGTCATAATACAAATCCACGCGACGATCTCTGAAATGCGGCCACACTCTGCGGTTCTGTTCTATTTCTTCAAAATTTATAGCCGCACTCATAGACTTAGCTTCCGTTGAAAGCTGTTTAAGCACAAAGCCATCGGGGGCGCAAATAAAGGAGTTTCCCCAAAAAGAGAGGTTGTTTTCTTTGCCAACTCTGTTTGCTGCCAAAACGAAAATCCTGTTGGCTATGGCATGGCCACGCATAACCGTTTGCCACGAATCCAACTGACGGGCATAAAGTTTTTTCGGTTCTTTGGAATCCCAGCCTATAGCCGTGGGGTAAATCAGAATATCCGCTCCCTGCAATGCCAAAACGCGAGCCGCTTCGGGGAACCACTGGTCCCAGCATATAAGAACTCCCAGATTTCCTGCGCTGGTCGGAATTATTTTAAAACCGGTATCTCCCGGCGTAAAGTAGTATTTCTCGTAAAAACCCGGATCATCGGGAATGTGGCTTTTGCGGTAGAAGCCTGCAATGGAGCCATCACGCTCAAAAACAAAAACGCTGTTGTGATAAATTCCCCTTGCTCTTTTTTCAAAAAAAGGAAAAACCAAAACGCATTTCAAAGATTTTGCCAAATTTTTCCATTCTTCAATGATCGCAGAGTCCTTAGCAACGGCATAATCAAAGTATTTTTCGTTTTCTTCAAAGGGAAAATAAGGCGTATGGCAAAGCTCCGGCAGCACCAGCAAGTCAAATTTGCCTTTTTTAGCCAAAGCCTGCGCTTTATACCATTCCAGGGTTTTAGCAGATGTCCCCAGCCACTTGCCCTGAAGGGATAAAATTTCTATTTTTTTCATCAGCAGGAAAATAGAAAATGCGTTCCAAACTTCTCATAGCTTCTGCGCTCTTGATGTTGCTCGCTTGCTCGGATGACAGCAGCAATCCGACCTATCCTCTTGAAAGGACGGTTTTAGATGTGTCTATTACAAAAAAATGCAAAGATTGCTATCTCCTGCGATGGAACCATCCCATTGAGAAAAAAGATTTGCAGAACTATTATATATGGCTGGACACAACTGTTGTAAGAGACTCCATTCAAAGAGTATCGGAAGCTCAAATGAACTTGGCAGATACGGTTATAGCTTATAAAATCAATAGCGATGGAGATTCTTTGGATTTAACAAACTTGATTGAGGAATTTTCCGGCAGAGACAGTTTACACCTCGCTATTTGGGCTAAATATGCGGGTAGCAACCAAGGTGTAGTTCAGCACATGTATATTCACTTTGGCGATGATGTTCGTCCTTCGGCGGTGTCTTTCAGGGACAGTGCTTCTGCAAACTCAATATGGATAGACTGGATTCGCCCAACAGACCAAAGCGATTTTTATGATCCCAATACCATAAATGGGATAATAGCGGGCTACAATGTGACCATAAGAGCAGAAACAGACCCTACGGAAGATATCAGAAAAGCTATGGTATATATAAAACTTGCCGGAACTCCTATAGATCACAATTTAAAACCTTTTGAACGCTTTGTTAAAGAAGGCCGGGGAGTAAGACTGGAAAGCATAAACAGCAATGATCCCAGATATTTAAGAGTAGCTATTATTGACGGAAAAGGTTTTATTGAAGACAATGCCGAGATAAACAACTGGAGAATGCAAATTTCGGGTTTAAAGCCGGAGCGTTCCTACAGAGTGATTATAACAGCCTACGACATCGCAGGAAATGCATCCAGCGAAGAGAGCAAAAACATAAAGACAACCGACGACACACCTCCAACTATTGCGCCGGAATTCCACTATAATAAAGACTCCGATGGAAATGCCACCTTGGATTCAAACCGTTTGATTTTATCATGGATTCCCAGCACAGACCGCTCCGGCATTGAAACTTATTCGCTTCAGATATTGAACGACAATGCATGGGAAGCAATCCCAAGAGTTTCTGCCATCAAAAGCGGGTACTATACTCCTAATCAAGGATACATCAACGATACTCTGCGTTGGGTTTTGCCGGGAGAAACTATCTATCTGCGCCTGAGAGCTATTGACAAGTCGGGGCATTATTCTGCCCCATTGGTAGAAACAATTACCATTTCAAAAGGCGAACTCGGACAATACAACTGTCCACCGAATTTTGCTCCCGTGAAAATGAGCGAAGAAAAAGTTTTTTGCATGGAAAAACTGCAATACAATTCCAACGGCAAATTTGAAAAAAATATTCTGTATATAGAAGCGGAAGAAAAATGCAAAAATTCTGGCTACCGTTTATGCACGGAAAGTGAGTGGTATAGTGCTTGCAACAGCCGAAACTCCAGCTACGGGGTTATAGAAGAAAAAAACGAAAGCGGATTATTTCCGGTGTCTGAATTTCTGTTTATGCACTGCGGAGTTGGTACAGGAGATTCTATTTCTGCGGTAAACGTCGGTAAAAGAAATAAAATTTGCGCAAGCCCGGATGGCATTAGAGATTTACCGGGGCAATTGCAGGAATGGGTTACAAGCAATGATGGCACTGGCACCCCTCTGTTAAAAGGGAGTAGCTATGCAATTTTTCAAGGTGCTTCCAGGGCAGACCTCGCATTGTGCAAAAATATAGCTACGCCAACACGCATAAGGCCAAGATATACCACAGACGATGTTTATCTTTACAGGACAGGTTCTCGCATAGACACCCTGAGGGCAATAGATACGCTCCGAACTCTTTACGCAGTTCTAAAGTCGGATTCCCTTCCGGACACTCTTTTATTTTACACTTTGAAGAGCAAAAGCGGCACTCCGCTCGGAGAGGATTATGTAAATCAAGCTGAGTATCGCAGGCGAGGCGGTGATAAATGGCTTGAAGTGCTTTGGCAAGGATTGAATTACGAGTTCAAAAAACCGCCGAAACGAGCTCTGATTATGGGAGATACAGCCATAAATGCCTCCAACTTCTTTCTGGACCCAACCGTTGGGTTCAGGTGCTGCAAAGATTCCAACTGATTTTTCTATTTTACCGTTATGAAATTATTATTGGTGCTTCTCTCTCTATGCTTTTTGTCATGCATAGATGAATACTCGGATTCCATTATTTTGCATGATAATGGTGGAGCAACATTCTTTGCCAGTATTTATCCATGGGTACCCGATACCGCCACCATCGGGCTTATAAAGAACAACTATGATTCTGCGGATGGATTGAACTTTGATTCCGCATGGTTTTCGCAAAAGGACTCCTTGTTCGCATTGAATTTCAAGCTGTCTTTTGAAAATCTGCTCACATGGAAAGATGGCAAAAAATTTGAAAAAGACTTTTTAGGCAACATCTCTCTTAAAAAAATAGATACCTTGAAAAACGGATATTCTTTTGAACGTGTGATCAATTCCAATACGGAAAACGAAGACGGCGACATTATGCCGGAAGAGAGCATTTCTCCTTTTGCGCTGGAGCAAATGTACGGAAACGATTCTACTTATTGGGAATATACCCTCGCTCTGCCGCAAGGAGCAGTGCTTATCAGCAGCGACCCTATAGATCCGGATTACATAAATTCCGGCATTCTTCGCTGGAAACTCCCTTCAAGCGAAGCTTTTTCAAAACGCATATCTTTCAAAGCTGATTTTACTTTGCCGGAAGCATCGCACAAATCCGATAAAATATCGCTTATAGGCGCAATTCTGGGATGTATAGTTATGTTGCTGGCAATAGGCTTGCTTATACGCAAGCTGGTGAGAGTGTCTGTAGCTCTTAAAAAACTGAAAGATGCGGAAAGAAATTTAAAGGGAGAATAAAATGCGCGAGATTTTGGAAAAACTTTTAGAAAAAGGTTTTAAAATTACTTTTAGCGAAGAAGCCGGAGTTCCCATTCTTTGCATTCACAAAGGCGAAGAACTGGCTTACACCTGCAAGCTCGGCATAGGTCGCTTCAAAGAAGACGTTGAGGAAACTCTCAATTCCGCTTTTATGGAATTAAGTAAATAACGGTTTATCAAATCCGAGCCTGGCTTGGAAATGCACCAGTTCCGGGTGTTCTTCGTTAACGCCGAAAATCACTATGTGATGACGACTTTCGGGAAAACGCACTAGAGCCACCTTTGTGTTATACTCAACCTGCTGCATGTAATTCAATTGAATGGAGCGTATTCGCTTTATCTCTTCCATGCTTATGGCATCTAAAACCCAATCTGAATATCTGCAATTGTTAACGTGATTGTTCAAATCGAGATCGCTGTACTTAACATCCTTCACCAGAACGGTTCTTGGCATTCCGGGTGGTTCCAAAAGGTCTATGGTTTCCGGGAGAGCGCTCAGTTCAGGCGTAAGATCAAAACGATAAGGGCCCTTGGCAAAAGGTATGGCTTTGCCGTCTTCCAAATTTACCAAAAGCCAGGACGAAGTTGCCTGCACAACGGAATTTCCCTGCGAATCACGAACATCAAAATCGCACCAGGCAACCTTTTCCGGGTTATAGCTCTTTAGCCAAGTACTGATGGTGATATCTTCGCCCCAAAACGGAAGCTTGGAAATTCTCAGCTTAATCCTTGAAAGCACCAGTGTAAACTTGTCTTTGTCTATCATCGCAAAATAATCAAAGCCCTGGTCTCTCAAATGAGCGAGTGATGTCTCTTGAAAGAATTCGCAAAGCCTGGAAACTCGCAGGCGTTTATACAAATCGCAGTCAAAAAGGCCTATTGTAAATTTCTTTGATTCCGTTATCATAAAAATCCTTATTTAGAGAGCAACACCTTGTTCATAGCAGAGACAAAAGCCGCAGGATCGGGCAATGCCGAACCTTCCGCAAGCAATGCCTGCCCGTAAAGCACCGTTGGGTAAGAACCCAAATCTTCACCTGCCTCTGCCTTTTGCAGCAGATTTTTGCAAATCTCGTGCTCGGGGTTTATTTCCAGAATGCGCTTTGTTTTTGGAGCTTCCATGCCTTGCAAAGCCATGAGCTTTTCCATGTGCGAACCCATGCCGCCCGCAGCACGAACAAGCATGCAAGGGCTGTCTTTCAAGCGACCTGTCGTGCGTACTTCGCTGACTTCTTCGCCCAGCACTTTTTGCAGAACTTCGCAGAGTTTTTCAAACGTTTTTTTGCTCTCCTTCTCCGCATTTTCCTCTTCTTTTGTTTTTTCAAACTCCAAATCGCCAAGGCCAACATCGTGGAACTTCTTCTCTTTGAATTCCTGCAAGCTCTGCATCATAAATTCATCAATCGTATCGGTCAAAAACAGAACTTCGTAGCCCTTTGCCTTGCAAGCTTCCAAGTGCGGGCTGCCCTGCACCGCAGAGAGAGACTCCCCTATTATGTAATAGATTTCCTTTTGGCTTTCCGGCATGCGAGCTACGTATTCTTCCAATCCAACAAAATCCTTTTCGCTGGTTTTTGTGCTTTTAAAGCGAAGCAAATTTTTGAGTTCGTCTAAAAACTCCCAGTTCATGTAGAAGCCTTCTTTTAGAACAGCTCCCAGCTCCACCCAAAATTTATCATAGTCCTCTTTGCGATCTGTTGCCACGCTTTGAAGGGTATCCAAAACTTTCTTAGTAGCGTGTTTTTTCAAGTTTGCAACAATTTTATTGCTCTGCAAAATTTCACGGCTAACATTCAACGGCAAATCTTCGGTGTCTATAACTCCACGGGTAAAGCGAAGCCATGTGGGCAGCAATTCTTTGCAATCGTCCATTATGAACACTCGTTTTACATAGAGCTTTAGCCCCCGGTTTTGCTCAGAAGCATAGCGTACCCCAAATGGTGCTTTGGATGGAATGTAGAGCAAGCTCCAAAATTCATGCCCACCTTCAACATGATTGTGACTCCAGGCAAGAGGATCGCCGCCTTCGTGAGAAACTATGCCGTAGAATTCCTTGTATTGTTTTTCTTCCACGCTTTTAGCGCTTTGCCGCCAGAGCGCAGGCTTTTCGTTTATTCTTTCTGTTTTTTCTTTTGATTTGATGTAAATAGGGTGTGTTACGAATTCGCTGTATTTGCTGACCACGCTTCTTATTTGCCATTCCTGCGCAAAATTTTTGCAGTCATCTTCGTCTTTTAGGTAAATAGTGATTTTTGTTCCGTTTTTCTCTTTTGGCAATTCATCCACAGAAAAATCGCCTGCACCTTCGGATGTCCACTGGTAGCCCTGTTCTTCGCCGGCTTTTTTGGAATGCACTTCCACCTTTGAGGCAACCATAAAAGCGCTGTAAAATCCAACGCCAAACTGCCCTATCAAGCTCAGGTCTCTTTTTGCATCGCCGGAAATGTTCTGCATAAAGCTCTTTGTTCCGGAGCGAGCTATGGTACCAAGGTTCTGTATTAAATCCTCTTTGTTCATGCCAACGCCGTTGTCTTCTATGGTGAGGATTTTGGTCTCATCATTTGCCGCAATATCTATTCTGAGCTCAGTGTTTGCCGGCAGCAGGCTCGGGTTTGAAATCGATAAAAACCTGAGCTTGTCCAGGGCATCTGCCGCATTTGAGACCAGTTCACGCAAAAATATTTCCTTGTTGCTATATAGAGAATGAATCATCAAATGCAACAATTCACGGACTTCTGTTTGGAATTCCATTTTTTCAGACATATCTTTTCCTCCGAATATCGGGTTGATAAATTTTTGTGATAATGTAGAAAATTTATTTGGTCTTTTTAGCCGTAGTAGTTTTCTTTGGTATAGTGGCAGCAGTCGTTTTTTTAGTGGTTGTGGTGTTTGCTGTTTGCCTGCTGTTTTGCAACCACCTTCTATACATGGCTATTGAGTCCCTTAACACTTCTATCTCGGCATCTTTTGCATCTATCATTGAATCTTTGAGCATTGCCACTTCAACATTTTTGGATATGCGTGTGGAATCTCTCACTATTGCCATTTCATTTTCTTTTGCAACCCTCAATGAGTCTTTCAATATTGCAACTTCTGCATCTTTGGCAAGTATTACGGAATCGGCGATTATTTTTGCTTCTTTTGCCTGCGTATGTACCATAAATACATAAAAGACTAGAGACAGAAAGGCCAAAAAGAGCACTGACATAAAAAATCGTATTTGTTTTTTGAGCCTTACTCTCAAGCATGGCTTTGAGAGCAAGAAGGAGTCCTTCATTTTTTCATAAACCGCATCAAAATGTATGGGATTGAGATCTATGGAGTTTTTTCTATTCAAGTCTTTAATATCGTCCGGCAATCTTTTTGGAAAAACAAAGCCATCCAGCACAAGCGGAATTATATTTTTATTTGACTGTAGCGCACAGATAATCTCTTGGCGAACCCAGTCATCCTTTGCATTGTAGCCCGGCTCACGGAATCGCTCAAAAATCCCTGAGTTCAATACAAGCAGAAAATCTTTGCATTTCTTGACTTTTCTCTCCAACTCATTGTCAAAATTCCCATTTTCCAGAGCGTCAATATCAAAAAAAACAGAGTATCCATCTAATCTCAATCTATCATAAAGCAGCTTTGCTGTATCATAGCCCCCCTTACGCCTGTAAGAGATAAAAATTTTAAATGTCTTTTGCATATTAAGAATATAGCAATTTAACCCAGCTCAAATTTTGCAATCCGAGCTGGGATTGCTGGTTGCTACAACAATTTTATTTACAATAGCCGGTTACGGTCAAAGTCTCAAATGTTATTGGTCCGTAGCTGGTGTTCTTCCAATGGGAAGTAACGTTAACAACTTCAGTTCCGCTGCATTGGCTGGACAAACCCTTTACTGCTTCTTCTGCTTTATCAATTTTCATTGGAGTAAGCATAAGAATGTTCATTGAAGAAGTTTCTGCCTTAACCTTTTTTCCGCTGTTTTCGGAAACATGGCCACCAACAACTGCCATTGCGGAGCTACATCCGGTCAGGACAAAGGTAGCGGCCACTGTTAGTGCTATTAGCGTTTTTTTCATCTTGTTCTCCTTGGGCAAAGCCCACTTTTCCCGAGTTTAACCAAATCAGACTCTTGGGAACACGGAGTTTGATTGGGTTTGCCGTTATGGCAGCATCCAGACGAAAACGCCTGAAATTACGGGAAAAGAAAAAGGGAGCTTTTACCCCCTTCCTCGAAAAATCTATATTTTCTACTACATTTATCCGGCAAATTCGATAAAATCGGATAGCACCAATATTTAAAGTAGTATCTTCCTTTCATGAGAATAAATATAGTTTTTTTTCTGGCAAATGTCAAGCCCTTACAAGAAAAAATATAACTTTAATTAAAAAACGACGATTTCTGCGTAAAAATGAGGTTTTACCCCATCACAACCACAACCGCATGCTTTTTTCCAGGCAAAATCGGGACAACATGACCTTTGATCTTAACCCAGCTCAAATTTTGCAATCCGAGCTGGGATTGCTGGTTGCTACAACAATTTTACTTGCACTGGCCAGATAATACTGCCTTTTCAAAACTTATAACACCCAAATTTAGATCATCGCGCCAAAAAAGCCCGTTGACAAATTCTCCTCCGGCGCACTGTTTTCCAGCATCTTTTATCAACTCTTTCATTTGCTCGTTTTTCATTGGAGTAAATGCCAAGATATTGGTATTTTTTGCTTCCACAGTTACTGCTTTCCCTGAAGCCTGATCGCTTATGCCACCAGCAGGAATACCTGTGACACCGCAACCGACTAAAGCTACAGCAATTATTGCTAATGCTATGATTTTTTTCATTTTGTTCTCCTTGGGCAAAGCCCATTTTTCCCGAGTTTAACCAAACCAGACTCTTGGGAACACGGAGTTCGATTGGGGTTGCCGTTATGGCAGCATCCAGACGAAAACGCCTGAAAAAACAAATATAGCATTTTTTTAGACAAATGTCAAGTCCTTACAAGAAAAAATATAACTTTAATTAAAAAACGATGATTTCTGCGTAAAAATGAGGTTTTTACCCCATCACAACCACAACCGTATGCTTTTTTCCAGGCAAAATCGGGACAACATGACCTTTGATCTCCCTGCCGTCTATGGTCACGCTCTTAACTCCCTTGCTTACGCCTTTGGGGTTTTTCACCTTAATAACATAATCTGCGCCACGAAATTTGCGATTTACGCTGAACTCTGTCCACGCTTTGGGAATGCAAGGGTTAATCGACAAGCCGTCAAATGTGGCCTTTATGCCCAAGATGTATTGAGTAGCAGCCTGATATGTCCAAGAGCTTGTACCGCTCAGCCATGCATTGCGAGCCAAGCCGAACTTCTCGTGCTCATCGCCCAAAATATTTTGAGGATAGCAATAAGGTTCTGATTCAAATTCGTCTATCAAACCGTTGTTTTTCGCAGCGGGATTGATTTGGTTGTAATACTGGAATGCCCTGTCTCCATTGCCAATTATGGTCTCTGCGATCATAATCCAAGGATTTGCATGCAAAAATATTCCGCCATTCTCCTTTGCTCCGGGAGGGTAAGTTGAAACTCCGCCGACATGAGGATTAAAACCGTCGTAACCGGGCCAGGAAAGCTTTATTCCATTCTTTGTGTTGAGATACTTGTAAACGCTTTTCAAAGCCAGCTTTGCACGATCTTCGGGTGCAACGCCACTTATCACAGGCCAGCTCTGGCCAAGCGAATCTATTTTATTAACAGCGTTTTTGCTTGAGCCAAGTGCTTTGCCCTTTTCGTCAAACCAGCGCACATACCACTGGCCATCCCAAGCGACTTTGTTCACCTTTGCCTTTATGTTTTCATACCACGCCTTATATTGCGCAACAAGTTTTTTGTCACCAATGGCTTGGCATATATCTATCATCTCCACCAAAGCTTTCGCAAAAAGATTCGCATTGAAAAGAGACTCTGCGCCCGTTGGCAAATTAACAGTGTCGTTCCAGTCCGCAAAACCCAAATGCGGAATGCCGTGCTTGCCGCAATCCTTATGAGTAAACGCAACGCTTCTCTTCAAGTGCTCCAAAACGGTAGCCTTCTCACGTTTTCTGAGTTCTTTCTTCTTGTTATAGAAAGGAATCTGTTTTTGGAGGAATTTCAAATTTCCTGTTTCTTTCAGGTAAGAAGCTACGGTCAAAACAATCCACAGATGATCGTCGCCGTAGTACTTTGGGCGGTCTTCCTTTTCACGGGAGTCGCCTTCGTTGGCTTCCATTGTGCTGGGGAAATACTGGTGCATGGCATTACCGTCTTCCAATTGAACGGAGAGCAAATTCTCTGCCAAAACACGAGCTTCTTCTGGCATGTGGCTCATAACACCGAGCAAATCCTGGCTGGAATCACGGTAGCCAATTCCTCGATCGCTACCAAAGCCGAGTTGATAAAGGCTCAAATAACGGCTCCAATTTTTTGTGGTGTGGCACTGGCGAGGATTGTGGATATTCACCATTGAGTTAAAGCTCGCATCAGGAGTTTTTACCTGCAATGCGCCGAGATATTTGTTCCAGAATGTGGCTAATTCGGCAAATGCTTTGTCAATGTTTTTGAGATTGCGGTATTTTTTTATTTCCGGCATTGCGGCTGCCAAGCTTTTTTGTTTGCCGAGTTGTGTTGCAACACGACCTGTTTTTTTATTGGCGAGTTTGAATTTGAACATTTGCGCTGCGATGTTGTCTCCTCTTAAAGCGGAGCTGTTCGTAAGCTTGCCATTGTAGATTGCGCCGGGGCATGCCCACCCCATAATTTCATTAAACCCGAGGAAACTTCTGCGATCGCCGTCATAGCTATTTGCCGCCATGCTTGCGGTGAAATAATTTACCTCGTATTCCTTTTTCATAAATGCATATTGCTCTAAGATAACGTGGCCGCTTTTTTCCTTGTGGGCGTCAAGAGTCATGGTTTGCGGAACCCAGTCTGCGTTTGTCAATTGCTTTAATGCATCAAAATGGCTGAATTCATAAACCGGCACAACATCAACTTCAAGTTTTTTGCCGGAGATGTTCTGAACGGAAATGTCCTGAATAAGAGTGGAGCTTTTTGACGGGACAAAAACCGTTATTTTAACCCTAATGCCATAGCCTTCGGCCACCCATGTTGTATAGGAAAGCCCAACTCGGCATTCCCATTTATCCCAGATAGTGCAGGTTGGCACAACAAAAGGAGAGATTATTTTGTAGGAGTTTTTCTCTTTTATGCGAAGGTAGATTGTGCTGCCTTTGAAGTCGCCTGCAGGCATTTGGCTTATATATTTGGTTATGCGGTTGAGAGCCGGATCGCCTTTGCACAGCACTGTTCCGCCTGTTGTATCCACAATTCCACCGAAATCCAGTGTACCCACATAATTACACCATTTTATGGGCGTAGCCGGATTACGTAGAACGTATTCTTTATTTGCATCGTCAAAATAGCCATAATTGCGGCCTTGTATTTTGACATTCTTTGCTTTTGCGCTTTTTTTTGCAGCCATGTTACTTTCTCCTAAAAGGTTCTAAGCGAAAGACGGGATTCGGACCCGCGACCGTTAGCTTGGGAAGCTAGCGCTCTACCAACTGAGCTACTTTCGCTAGTTGTGAGTAATATAGAAAAGATTTACAATTTGTATTCGGTTTCTACCACCAAATTAGAAATCGCATACAAAGGCAAAATTTCGATATTGTCAATCTTGCCAAAATTTTCCAGCGAAGTTCTAATCCCCATTTCACTGCCTTTCTCTTGCATAAACAAATGCAAACTCGGCATGGCTCCCTTCAAGCCGGACTTCACTTCAATCGGAATTATGGAGCGACCTTTTTGCACAACATAATCCACCTGGGCATTGCTCTGCTTTTTCTCCCTGTTCCAACAATATAACTTATACGGCATATAACAATTAGAGGCTTTCAATATTTCCAAACCAGCAAACATCTCCGCAAGCGAACCCATATTTATCGTTTTAAAATCATCTGCGATAATTATTTCCGAAGCGTTAAAATCCAACATTCGCAAAAAGATACCTGT
>JGI24695J34938_10000665_pt1 | contig 32518 bp, 24 predicted proteins | sample TergutCo191P3_FD_34938 | JGI IMG/M metagenome (IMG submission 34938)
ATTCGTTTCCGGGGACGTGAACTTGCCCACACAGAACTTGGTTTTGACGTAATGAAGGACGTTCTTTCCCGCATCGAGGGAGAGTATGTAATGGACAAACCTCCCGCTATGGAAGGCAGGTTTATGTCCATGGTTCTAGGTCCTAAAGGCAAAAAATAAAAATTTTGCAAGAAAATAATAGGAGGGGCTATGCCCAAGATGAAGACAAAGAAAAGCGCGGCAAAGCGTTTTTCCTTTACCGGCACCGGTAAGGTGAAATATAAAAAACAGAATTTGCGCCATATCCTGACTAAAAAGTCGGCGAAACGCAAACGCGGTTTACGTCATGCTGGTATCTTGTCAGACGACAACGTACCTGTAATCAGAAAAAAACTTCTGCCTTACGGTTAAGGTATATTGAGAGGTAATTATGTCAAGAGCAGTTGACGGTTCCAAAAGAAAGAACCATCGAAAGAAAATATTAAAACAGGCAAAAGGTTATTGGGGAAGAAGAAGCACCAATTACAAAACCGCGAAAGACGCTGTCGCCAAATCTTTAACATACGCGTACCGCGACAGAAAGGACAGAAAAGGCGAATTCCGCAAACTCTGGATCATCAGAATTAACGCGGCTTGCAGGGAAATCGGTCTTTCCTATTCGCGCCTTATTGCCGGTCTTGAAAAAGCGGGTATTATCATTAACCGCAAATCCCTTGCGTGGCTTGCGACCGAAGATAACGGCGCGTTCAGAGCCATAGCGGAAAAAGCAAAACTGGCTTTAGCCAATTAAACGGCAATAAAGGAGCGTGCGTATGTTGAGCCTTGAGCAAGTCCAGCTGTTGGAAAACAAAGTCGCAAGAGCAATTGATTTTGTAAAGCGGGTATCCGCGGAAAATGCCGCCCTCTCTTCGGAGAAGGCGGGTCTTTTAACAAAACTCGATGCCAGCCAAAAACGGCTTGACGAGCTTGAGCTGCTTGTAATGCGCTTTAAAGAAGATCAGGGCAGAATCGAAGACGGTATCATCGCGGCTTTGGACAGGCTCAGCCAGTTTGAAGAAGCTTTTGAAAGCAGCCTGCAGGATAAAGACGGCGCTAAAAAACCGGCTCCAAAAAAAGAAAAAAAGCCTGAAGCGCCTGAAGCAAAAAAACACTTTGAAATTTCTGAAGAAGACGCCGAAAAAAACTCGCAGGACGGCGCTGAAGTATCAGAAGCCGAACTTGACATTTTTTAGGGAAATTAATGGCAAATGATTTGCTTCTGGATATTCTTGGCGCTTCCTTTACGATAACAGCCGACGAGGACGAGGCGTATTTAAAAAGAGTTCTTGCCCAATACCGCGCGGCTATTAAAAACACGCAGAAAATTTCAGGGATTACAGATCCTCTCAATGTCGCCATTTTAACAGGTTTTCTTTTATGCGACGAGTTTAACAAAATTAAAGATCAGTTAAAAAATGAAATGGAAGCGTCAGCCGCAAGCGCGGCTTTAGCCGCGCAGGAAAACGAAAATCAATGGGAAGAGCAGGAAGTAGAAGAGCGCACCCTGCGCCTTATACACAAGCTCGAACAGGCACTGCATTTTTTCGGCGATGAAAAAACCATATAAACTTGTAAATCAGATCAAACACTATGAATGGGGTTCTCCCTCGTTTATCCCGCTTTTTTTAGGCGTGGAAAATAACGGGAATACCCCTTTCGCGGAAATGTGGATGGGGACCCACAGAGGCGCTCCTTCAAAAGCGCAGAACAACGGAAATCTTGTAAACCTTGAAGAAATCGCAGGAGAGCTTCCCTTCTTATTCAAATTAATCGCTGTCGATAAACCGCTTTCCATTCAGGTGCACCCCGATAAACAGCAGGCTATGGAAGGTTTTGAAAGGGAAAATAAAGCGGGGCTTTCTCTTGATGATCCTGCAAGAAATTACAAAGACCCCAATAAAAAAGCGGAAATTATATGCGCCATTACCCCATTTACTCTTATGGCAGGTTTTAAAGAGCCTGAAATTATTGTAGCCTCTATGGGTGAATTTTCTCCCGAACAGGAAAAACTTATAAAAGACCTTGAAAAACAGTATCCGCACGACAACTCGATTTATTCTCCGCTTTATTTTAATATGGTTACACTGGAGCCCGGACAGGCGGCTTATATACCGTGCGGCATTCCCCATTCTTACGTAAGCGGTTTTGGCATCGAACTTATGAACAATTCAGATAACGTGCTTAGAGGCGGTCTTACGCACAAGCATATTGATATCGGCGAACTTATGAAGATTTTAAATTCCAATCCGTTTTTGCCGCAGGTAATAACTCCCGATTCCAGTTCCCGGTTTTACTATACCGCGCCTGAAAGCCAAACATCGCGCGATGATTTTTCTCTTTCTTTGATCCGCGCAAATAATGATAAATACGTTTTCAGGCAAAAACAGTGCGCCATTTGCATTGTTACGGAAGGCGAATTATTCATAGGCGATTATAAATTTAAAAAAGGCGAATCGTTCTTTTTACCTGAGGGTGAAGACGACCTTGAATTGAACGGCAAGTTTTCTTTTTTTGCGGCATCCGCGCCAATTAATAATGGATGAAAGAAAAATGAAAATCTTTGTAGACGCGGATTCATGCCCAAGACCTGCAAGAGATTTGGTTCTTAGAAGATCTTCAAAACTTGGAATCCCCCTGATCTTCGCCGCTAACCATGTAATCCCCGGCTGCGAAGGCGCGCAGATGGAACTTTGTCCCGCGCAGGATAATTCCGCTGACGACAGAATTGTAGAGCTGTCTCAAAAAGGAGACCTTGTTATTACAAGAGACGTGCCTCTTGCAAAAAGGCTTGTAGAAAAAGAGGTGCTGGTCTTAGACGACCGCGGACGCGTTTTTACGGTGAATAACATAAACGAGGCATTGTCTCTTAGAAACTTTTCTGTCGGTCTTGCGAATGACGGTCTAGGGATCGAAAGAATCGCCAACTACGGAAAAAAAGAGTTAAAAAATTTCGCGGATGCTTTAGACAGAATTCTGACCCTTACGCTGCGTCCTCGGGGTACTGATTCTGTGTCTGTTTGATATTAGGAAGTATCTCAAAGAAAATATCGATAAGTTCCGGGTCGAATTTAGACCCGCCGAGTTTTTTCATTTCGTCCAGCACTTCGTTTTCGCTCCACGGATCCTTGTAAACGCGTCTTGAACAAAGGGCGTCGTATACGTCCGCAATTGCGACAATTCTTCCGCCAAGAGGGATCTCTTCGCCTTTTTTTCCAAGCGCCTTTCCTTCCGAATCTGCTCTTTCAACTTTTCCTGTGTGTGGGTCTACCCAGCCCGGATATCCTGTGCCGTCCCAATTTTCGTGGTGGGTAAGAGCTATATCCTTTGCAAGAACGTCAACGGGAGAGCTTAAATCGCTGAAAAGACTCGCGCCGTAAATCGTATGGTTCTGCATTATCTGATATTCTTCGGGGGTAAAGCGCGCGGGCTTTTTAAGAATTGTATCGGAAATCGCAACCTTGCCCACGTCGTGAAGCATCGAGCTGATTTTTAAAGAGTCGCGGTATTTTTCCTTGTCTTCGACTGGAATTTTACGATGATAAGCCCAGCGGTCGTAAATATCGACAGCGTATCCTGCGACGCGGTTAACATGGGTGCCCGTTTCTTTTGGATCGCGCAGCTCGGACATTTTAATCATGCGAAGAATCATCGTCCTTGTGATATACGCCCTCTGAAGAACCATAGTAGCGTTAGATGCAAAATGGTTGAGTATAATTTCGTCATCAGACGTGAAGGGGACGATGTTTCCGCCGTTGTCTTTGGCGTTAAGAACCTGTATTACGCCCATCATGCGTTTATCTGTCGATACAAGCGGAATTGTCAGGCTGGAAACCGTTTTATAACCTGTGATCATGTCGTAGGATGAATTGAACTTATAAGGAGCTTGCGGCGGAATGTTGTACATATCTGGAATATTGATGATTGTCTGTTTTAAAGCACAGTACCCTGAAATGGAACTTTCGCTTATGGCGACAGAAAAAATAGAGTAGATCATCTTTTGTCCCACAGGCAGATTCTTCTGAATTGTCTCGTTCTGTGAATATTTAATGGATAATTTTTCTGTTCCTTCTTCGCCGGGTTCTGTCGGAACCGTTATATATATCGAGCCTGCATCGGCGCGGACAACCCTTCTTGCTTCATAAAGTATTCGTTCGAGCAGCAGGTCATAGTCCTGAATCTGGTTTAGTTCCGAATCCAGGCGAATAATATTCTTAAAATCCGTTTCTCCCTTCATCCCCTTTTTGCACCTCTTGTCTAAATTGCTGTACAGTAATATTTTATAGTATAGAAGGAATTATTACAATGGGAGTAATTAAGACTGCTCTGGAAATCGCTCTTGAAAAGACCGAATGTATAAAAAGCGATAAATCGGGCATTGTTCAATTTGAGGCGAAGCAGCAGGGCAAAAAATTGGCAAACGAGTACCTCGCGGGGGAGAAAGATCTTGTCGGTGAGTTAAAAAAAGCTCCGCAGGACAGCAGGGAACATTTAAAACAGGGCATTTTTGACGTGCTTGTAACTCAAATTTCGCTGCCGTCAGGCAAGGAAGACGCGGTTAAAGTTGAAAAAGCGGTAAAAGGGCTTGAATCAATATTAAAATCGAAAGAGTTTTCCGCGATGGCAGGTCAAATAGCGCAGCTTTTAAGCCAGTATCTGCAGGAATCATCCCAGTATGAGCAGGCGATCCGTCAGCAATACGCGCCGAAATTAAAGCAGAAGGAAGAAGAGTTGTCGCGAAGGTACGGCAGGGAAGTCCGCCTCGATCCGATGCAGGACCCCGAATTTATCGCCTTTTACAACCAGCATATGAACGCGTTAAAGGGCAACTACGAACCTGTAATCATACAGGCGCGGGAAGAAGCAAGAAGAATGTTTACAGAAGCATAATTTGATATTATAATATTTTTAAATATTATAGTCATAGGGAGGATATTATGGCTGAACACATAATGCACAAAAAGGAAACAAAAAAAGCGCCCCAGAAAACATTAAAAGAAAAACGCGAACAAAAAAAAGCAAAGAAAAAAGGTAAAGAATAATCCCTAACCCGGAACCGACAAACTTGGTGTACAGCAACCGCTGATTAGCGCGGATTTATCGGCGTGTTGTAAGCTGGCTGCGATAAAACCTACAAGCTTTATTTTACTTCAGGATTACGCGGATTATTTTTTAGGCTTGGATCTTCCACCCTCCTCCTTAATCCTCTCAAATCCTGAAGTACGATAACCTCTCCGGCTGGCGCGGGTACAAGAACCCGCTCCCAGAGAAATCCGTGTTAATCCGTATAATCCGCGTAAATCCGCAGTCCCTGTACTCCAGTCCCTATTTTATCAGATAAAATTCTACGCGTCTGTTTTTCCACCAGTTTTCGCGGTCTTCAAAGGAGGCTATGGGTTTGGAGCCGCCGGCGCCTGTTGCTGTCAGTCTTGAACGGGTTACGCCGTAGCGTACCAGCTGGTCTACAATCGCTTTTGCCCTCGCTTCGCTTATGCTCTTTAAAGCAGGCTCTTCGCGATCGCGGGCTGCGCCAGGCGCTGACGTGGGATTGGCATGACCTTCAACCTGTACCCTGTATTCGCGGAAACGGTTAAGTATTTCCGCGATACGCCTTATAATGCGCGTGTTGTTGTCTACAACCTCTTTTTCCAAACCGACAAAGTCTGCGAAGTTGGGTCTGAATTGAATTGACGGAACTTGTATTTTAAGCCTGTCGCCTTCGCGGATTACAAGAACGTCTGTGATAAGACGACCTGTAATGGAGCTTGTGTTGCCCAGGGTATCAACCGCCGTGAATGTGTATTGGTAGAATGATGCCGATTGTACCAGTTCGCCCTTGTCGCTCCTGCCGTCCCATGTGATTCTGGCTGACGGGTTCGCCTTTCCTTCGATTTTTCTGAACAGGGTGGAAAGCGATTCCATCGGGCGGATTTCAATTGACCAGTCAGCGATGGGGGATGCGTCATCCGCGGTAAGATTGATAAAGAGTTCATCGCCTTCGCCGTCGTTGTCCGGGCTGAAATATTCAGGAGTGTAGGCAAGCGTGAGAACAGGACCCGATACGTCTACTAAAACTGTTGTGGCGACAGTTTTTATAACATCGCCTCTTGTATAATTCACCGTAAGTTCAGGAGTATATACGTCTTCATAAATCGCGCCTTCGTCGGTAAGCCCTGTCCAGCCTACAACAGACGGGACAGGCGATCTGCCTGAGAACGTGCGCTGCGCCAAACCTTTCTGATCTTTTAATTCCAGTTTCCAGTTGTCAACGCCGTCATTTATCAAAAGGCGGATCGCGAAGTTTACAATGTTGGAAGTCTGGTTCTCTGCGGGAGCAATCGCCGTTACAGAACTTGTAACGAACGCGCCCGCTTCTCTTGAATCAAGAATGATGTTTGTTAATTCCGCGCTTGCCGAAACCTGCGCTTTTGCGGTTGTGCCGATGCGGAAATAGTATACGCCGTCTGGGGCATTCTGTCCCGAATCATTTTTTCCGTTCCATGTAATGGGTCTTGGATTGCCGCTTTGATTATCAAATGTGCGGATCTTTACGCCTGCTGAATTGTAAATGGCGCTTTCCCACGCGTCTTCCGCGGAGCCGCGCGGAGTAAATGTAACGGAACTGTTTCCGCCCTGTCCCTTAGGATCAAATATTCTCTGCGCTTCTGTAAGCGGGTTAATGGAAATTTCAGGCAGCTTGTTTCTTAATACAGCCTGATACGGTTCTGTTGTAATCGTATTACCGGAATCGTCTGCCGCCGTAATTGTAAATGTATAATTTCCATCGGGAGCCAGTTCGCCGGAACTGCGAAGTCCGTCCCATGTAATAACGGACGGAATATCAATCTGCTTCTTTGGAGTAAAAAGCCTGTTAATAAATTCTTTGAATCTGAAACCTTCAAAACGCTGTTCTTTATTTTCGATCACGCGGACAACCTGACCTGCTTCGTTTTTTATTTCCACCGCGTATGACACGACATAATTCTGATCTGTAAGGCTTAATGGAATATCAAGCGTGTCGGCTCTGCCGTCGTTATTAGGAGAGAAGTGCGCAGGCTCAGGATAATTAGGCGCAATTACAGGCGGTTTTGTATCTGCGACGCCTGCAAACCAGCTGACGCCGCCGCCAATTGCGGTAATGCCTTCGTATAACGGTTTAAATGCCGCGCTGATCAAAAGATCTCCGTCTGAGGGAAGATGCACGCTTTTTTTCTCTTCGTTTTCATTTTCAGCAGCTTTGCTTTCCGCGGCTGAAGGAAGCGGAATATTTACGCTAAGACCGACGGACGGCAGAACGGGAAAATTCGCTTTGCTGTTGTCGTCGCTGTAATTTGCCATTTCTACAATATTAAGACCTGAACCGCCAGGCCATGAAGCGGAGATGGTAAAGACTTCCGCTATCGTCATTTTAATTCCCGCCTTCCATATTAAGTTGAAAGTTTCAGGATAAAAAAGCGCGGGGAAACCAATGTCCGAAGAAATGCCCAATACAAAAGGATCTTTTTTACCGTCTTTGCCTTCGATGTGCAGAATGTCAAACGACACTCCGCCAAGCGGAGTCAGCCATGTCGGGAAATAACTTAATCCAAGACTTCTTAACACAATCGCAATCGTAAAATTTTCAATAAAACCAAGATTTCCGATATTGTACCTAAAACCTATATCTCCGGAAATCGTATAGTCCGCGATAAAGCCAAAGTTAAGACCGATGCCGAGGGACATTCCGGGATATACTTCCTTAGCTGCGAAAAGATTACCGGAGAATGACGGCTCAAAAGGAAAATAATTAACATCAAATTGTTCAGGCGAGAATCCGCCGATATATCTTAACGATCCGCCAAAAACGCCTGCCTTCGTAGGGAATAACGCGCCTAAAGAAACAGACTGCATAAATCCTTCTTCCTGTCTTCCTATACCGGGAATAGCCGGAATCGCAAGATAGCTTATGTCAAAAACCATCCTGTTTGCGCTTCCTGCCTGCGCCGGATTAAGGGGACTAAAAGGAGCGCCGCCTGTCGAAGTCGTAAAACCTCCGGGACCTGCGATTGACGCGGCGTATAAATCAGGAACTGCGTCGGCGCCATGCAGAGGTCCCTGCGCATGGAGAGTTCCCGTTATCAGGATTATACCTGCAAATATTATAGCTCTCAGGCTGGAGCCGGATGTTTTCTGGTTCTTCATATATCCCCCACGGGACAATCTACCATAAATACAGCGCTTTTTCAATGGGCTTAACCTTTTTCCTTATAAATTGTTTAATTAAAAAGAGGTGATAACTTAAAAAAACAATGAAAAAGCTAATTATCTTATATTGTTTGCTGATAACTTTTCTCGCCTGCTGTTCCGGCAAGAAGACAGGTCCGGCTTCCTATGAGTTTACCACAGTGCGCCGCGGCACAATTGAGCGCACAGTATCTTCAAGCGGCACCATTAACCCTGTCGCAACCGTAAAAGTTCTGCCGCGCATGAGCGGCAAAGTGGAAACAGTTTTCGCCGATTACAACGACACTGTAAAAAGAGGAGACGTCCTTGCTCAGCTCAATACCGATATGCTGCGCCTGCAGAGGGATCAACAGCAGGCAACGGTGCAAAAAGCGCGCGCGAATTATGAACTGCAGCTGATCAATTACCGCAATCAGGAAGAACTCGCGCAAAGGGATTTAATCTCTGAATTTGAACTTAGAACCAGCAGAAATCAGCTGGACAATTTAAGAGCAGACCTTGCCGTAGCGGAATCGAATTTACGAGTAAAGGAAACTGAAATAAATCAATACGCGTATATCACGTCTCCCATCGACGGCATTGTGCTTGATCGCAACATTAATGTCGGCGATACTGTTGTGGATTCTTCCAACAGCAATTCTTCGAGCATTTTTACAATTGCGGAAAATTTACGCGAAATGCAGATAGAGGCGATGATAGGGGAACTCGACGTCGCTTCCATACACAAGGGACAGGAAGTGCGCTTTACCCTGGAAAGCCTTCCGGGGCGCAGATTTTCTGGCATTGTGGAAACGCTAAGAATGGTTCCTGTTATTTCGAGTAACGTCGTTTCCTACACTGTGATTATCAATGTGGAAAATCTTGACGGCTCTCTTCTTCCGGGAATGACGTGCGCCGTTGATTTTATCGTTGAGCGAAGCGTGGACGTTTTGCTGGTTTCAAACGCCGCGCTTCGATACCAGCCCACAAGCCTGAGCTCGGATCAGATTTCCGAAATGGTGTTTAACGCAAGCCTTGCGAATATGAACGAAGAGCAGAAACAGGCTGCAATCGAGGCAAGGGCGGCGCAGAAAAATCAATCCGCGCAGCAGAAGAATAACAATCAGGGGATTGGCAGCATTATGATGCCGCAGACCAATATACGACCGATGGGCGGCGCAAGACCTTCATCAAGAGGCAGGCAGGACGGCGGACAGGCGCAGCAGATAGTTTTGCGCACTTTATGGTTTGTAAACGGCGAAGGAAAACTTGACGTTATACAGGTGCGCACAGGTATCAGCGACGGCTCTTCCACGGAATTGATGATTTCTGCGAGAATGGAAAATCCGCCTGTTCAAGAAGATATGCAGGTGATTCACAGGGAGAAGCTCTAGGTGCCTGTCATTGTTATGCGGGGGATAAAACGCGAATACCGCATGGAAGGGAAAAAAGGCGAGGAAAGCGTCGTTGTGCGCGCTCTTAGGGGGGTGGATTTTTTCGCCGAGGCGGGAGAATTTATTTCCGTTATGGGACCTTCGGGTTCCGGAAAATCAACATTGATGAATATTTTAGGCTGCCTCGATAAACCTTCCTCAGGCACTTACACCCTTGACGGCATCGAAACATCTTCTTCAAATTCCGACACGTTCGCTTTCATCAGAAACAGAAAAATAGGCTTTGTGTTTCAATCTTTTAATTTGCTCGCGCGCACTACCGCGCTTGAAAATGTTGAGCTTCCGCTTTTTTACAAACAAAAAGAAAAAGGTGAAAAGCGACTTTTTTTAAAAAAAGAAGCCGCGCTCAGAAAGGAAAGGGCAGCCGCCTCTCTTAACGAAGTCGGTCTTGCGCAAAGAATGGATCATTTTCCGTCGCAGCTTTCAGGCGGTCAGCAGCAGCGTGTCGCTATTGCCCGCGCAATGGTCAACGATCCCGCTTTCATTCTGGCGGACGAGCCTACGGGGAATCTTGACACAGGCATGACTCTGGAGATTATGGGACTTTTTCAGCAGTTAAATGATCGGGGGAAAACAATTATCATGGTTACGCATGAGCCTGAGCTTGCGGCTTACACGAAAAGGATAATAACCCTGCGTGACGGGGAAATAGTTTCCGATAAAACAGTCAGCGAAAGACGCAGCGCCTCTGAGGATCTTTCCTTATGGAAAAAAGATCACGCGCTTTTAGCGGAGAATGCATGAATATAATTCAACTTCTTCATACCTGTATCCGATCAATACTTCGCAACAGGATGCGAAGTCTGCTTACGTCGTTGGGAGTAATTATCGGGGTTGGATCTGTTATCATTATGGTAGCTCTCGGCGAGGGGTCGCAGAAAGCAATCGAAGATCAGATTACTTCGATGGGAACGAATCTTTTGCAGATCATGCCGCGCCGCGGCGTCAGCCGTTCAGGGCAGCAGATGGTGATGCGTCCCAGTTCCTTTACAAAGAAAGATATACAAAAAATAAGAGATGAATCAACTTTTGCTTCTGCCGTTTCCGGAATTGTAAACACAAGTTTAAATATTATAGGACCTGAAGGAAACACTCAGGTTTCCATTCAGGGAGTTGAGCCTGATTTTCTTATCGCGAGAAACTGGAAAACTGACGATGGTCATTTTTTTGAAGAAGAGGATTTGCTTTTAAGAAGCAGGGTAGCGGTGCTTGGAAGAACAACGGCGAAAAATCTTTTCGCGGACGATTCTTTGGCAGTCGGCCAACAGATCAGAATCGGGAACAATTATTTTCTTGTAATCGGACTTTTAGAGAGCAAGGGTGCGAACTTTGGAATGGATCAGGATGATATCGTCATGATTCCGCTTGATACCGCATTGACGCGCCTTGGCAACACGCGCAATATTAACATGATTGTGATGAGCGTGATAAGCAAGGAATATATGGAAGCCGCGCAGAAAGAAACCGATCTAATCCTGCGCGAATCGCGAAAGCTCCCCGAAGGAACCGCTTCTGATTTTGAGATAATAAATCAATCGGATTTGATTGACATGGCGTCCGCCGCTTCAAGAACTTTAACAACATTGCTAGCCGCAATCGCAGGCGTATCGCTTCTTGTAGGCGGTATCGGTATTATGAATATTATGCTGGTCTCTGTAACTGAACGAACGCGCGAGATTGGAATCAGAATGGCTGTCGGCGGACGCAAGAAGGATATACTGCTGCAGTTTTTAACCGAATCTGTAATCCTCAGCATGATGGGCGGCGTACTTGGAATAGGTCTTGCCTTTCTTGTGTGCAAAATTCTTACAATGATGGGCGCCTTTACATCGATAAACCCGCTGATTATTTTAATCGCGACCCTTTTCGCTGCGCTTGTTGGGGTGATTTTCGGCTATTATCCCGCGCTGAAAGCCGCGAAGTTATATCCCATCGACGCGCTGAGGTACGAATGAATTTTATTAATAAAATTAATCCAATATTTTGCCGCGAATCACATAAGCCAACTCAAACCCGCGCTTCAATGTCCGGTTTTCCGTTCGTGACATTCGTGTGGTTCGCGGTAAGTTTCTTTTTTTCATGTTTTTATTTATCAGCGCAGACAATTAATCTGGAACAGGCAAGGGAGCTGGCTCTTGCAAACTCACGGTCTTTAGCGCGTTACGAGCTTGCGATTCGAAGCAGCGTTCTGGACGAGAAGAATCAGTTTTATTCTATGCTGCCGCAGGTTTCCGCAGGTTACAGCGCGTCCGCGTATTATTTAAGGGATTGGGGTTTTGTAAATCCTGTTGATACTTTTTCCGCCGGATTGAACCTGTCAATTTCGCAGATAATTTTCAGGGGCGGAAAGAGTTTTATAGAGAAGGCAATCGCCTCGATTTCTACGGAAAGCGTTAAACTTGACGCTCAAAGCGAATATTTTAACGTGCTTGATTTTGTTGACAACGCCTACTACGCGGTTTTGGAATCCGCATCGTCGCTTGAAGCCGAAGAATCCACGCTTAAAACAGCGAGTTTGGGGCTTGAAATCGCCGAAATACGCCAAAGGAGCGGGATGATAAATCAGGGTGATTACCTTAAAGCGCTTGCGGATAAAGAGTCGCGTGAAAATTCATTTAACCAGTCGCGCCGAAGTCATGCGCTGAATATTACAAGATTTAAAAATCTGACAGGCATTACAGAAACGCCTGAGTTTGAAAAAATTGCTTTTTCTTTGTATGACGATATTTTAACACATCTTGCGGGTATTAGCGATGAGGACGCAGATTTTTTACTGGAAAAACTGCGCGCAATAATGGAAGTTTCCAATTTAACGCTTGCAAAAGCGCAATTAAACAATCAGAGAGCGGAAAAAAATTATGAAAGTACAAAGCGCGATTACGCTCCCACGATTACCGCGGAAATATTTTCAGGCGGTATCGGTTTTTCATCGCCCGACAGGTTCAATACGCCAGGAGGAACCGGCGGAGTGTCCTTAAGAGGAACAATTCCCGTGGATTTTTGGGTATTAAAGAACCGGACGGAAAAAAACAGGATAGCTCTTGATTCGTCAAACATAGATTATGTTAATTCATACAATAATGTTGAGCAGGAATTGCAAAACGCCCTTTCAGCCGCGTACGCTCAGGCAGGTTCAGTTCTTTCTTCACGACGTTCTCTTGAATACACCGAAAAGCACATTGAATTTATAATGGAACGCTACCGCCTTTCACAGGCTTCGGTATCGGATTTAAACGAGGCGACAACGCTTTTTATAAACAGCAGAAACAGTTTGAACAGGGCAAGCTACAGTTTTCTGCAAAGTCTATCAAAATTGCGCTTTTTATTGGCATTGGACGATGAAAATAAGCTGATTTCTTTATTACTTCCGCAGATTTGACGGATTTGATTATTATTAAATAAGCCCCGGTTAAGGGGCTTTAAGAACACCGGTTATTTCTTCTTTGTTGCTTTCTTCGCTGCTGTTTTTTTCGGCGCGGCTTTCTTCGTAGCCGCTTTCTTTGCTGCTGGCATAATAAACTCCTTATATAGTTTGATGAGCCATTTTCAAAACTGAAGTTTTGAAAAAGCCTCTGATACTATTTATATCGGCATTTTTTTTTATTTAAGGAATAAAAAATAAAAATATTTTATAATAACGCAATTTTTTTAAGATTGATACGCGAAATTAAAAATAATGTTATTCTTCGTTCTTTTAAAAAATATTTATCATTATATTTTATTATCCGCTATTTCCTTAAGGCGTTTAATAATATTAATGTGCTGTGTGCAGGCGCCTTCGCAGATGCCGCATTCGGTGCATTTGGCGGCGTCTTCGCGGCTTAGATTCCAGTGCCATTTTAACCTTTCGCCGATTGGATCTTTTTCATCCGGTCTTAGAAGTTTTTGATTGTAGGCGTCCATGTAATAGGGGATTGGAATATCGACAGGACAGCCGTCGCAGTATGCGCAGCCTGTGCAGATTCCTTCAAACGATACACTGGCGTTTGCTTTTACTTCTTCAAGTTCGGAGCCGGTGCGGGGTTTGTAGCCTTCCATCGCGCCTAGAGCTTCATTTAAGTGTTCGATTGTGTCAAAACCGACAAGGGTGTTTGTAATTTCAGGATGATCCCACAATACGCGAAGGGCGGCGGCTGTTATGCTTTCGCCTTCTCTTTGGATGAACTTAAAAAGTTCGGGGTTTTGAGGAATTACTCCGCCGCCAAGGGGGTTCATAACGACGGCGCCGAGTTTTTTATCCCTGATTGCGTCAAACGCCTGCTGCCTTGTTTTAAAATTGTAGGCTGAATAGCCGAACAGTACGCCTTCAAAAACGTCTTCCAATAGTAATTCTTTGATTTCGTTTTTAATAAGATGGCTTGATATGCAAATATGGCGGATTAAGCCTTCTTCTTTTAATTTTCTGAAGGTGTCAAGAATGCCGTCTTTTTTTCTGTTTGCCCAATTTTTTAGATCTGTTATGCACCAGATATGATAAAAATCAATCGTGTCAATATTTAAGCGTTTTAACTGGGCGTCAATTTCATTTCGTATGCCGCTTTCTGTGCTTTCAAATGTTTTTGTCGCGCAGTAGTAGGGAAGCTCCTGCTTTCTCATTTCGGCGAACGCTTTCCCAAAAACAGTTTCGCTCCTTGTCTCAAAATAACCGGGAGCCGTATCAAAGTAATTAATCCCGCCCTTTGCTGCGGCAACCATCAGACGGACGCACTCATCGTGGTCGTCAACATTTTTAAACCTCATTCCGCCGAAACCTAACAGCGATACCTTTTTGCCTGTCTGCCCGTATTCCCTATAAATCATATTAGCCTCTTTTGTATTATACCATATAGAAGCTGACAGAGCAATGTTTGTATATATTTATAAATATTGTGTTATACATAAAAAATCTGGTATAATGGCAAACAGAGTGTAACATGACGGAAACAGCAGAAAGTCAAAATAACCTGATAGATTGCGGTCTTGATGTCGGTTCCATGACCGTAAAATGCGTTTTACTCGGCAAAGAGAACAACATTTTATGGAAGGAGTACCGCAGGCATAACGGGCATCAAAGAGATTGCGTAAGGGATTTTATATCTCAAATTAACGAAAAATTTCCCGGCGCCAAACTGCGTATCGCGCTGACGGGAAGCGGTTCACGTTCCTTGAAAGACGCTTTAGACGCGCAGTTTATTCAGGAAGTTAACGCGCTGACTCTTGCTGTGGAAACTCTAATCCCACAGGCAAACTCTGTAATAGAGCTAGGCGGGCAGGATGCGAAGGTCATTATATGGAAGGGCGATAAAGAGAACCGTCAAACTGTAACTTATATGAATGATAAGTGCGCGGGGGGAACAGGTTCTACAATCGATAAAATTATAAGCAAAATCGGGATTTCGCAGGAAGACGCAGAAAAAATCACCCTAAAAGATAAACAACTCCACCATATAGCCGCAAAATGCGGGGTTTTTGCCGAAACGGATATTGTAGGGCTTCTAAAAGCCGGGATTTCCAGGGAGGAGATATTTATTTCTCTGTGTTCCGCGATTGTAAAACAGAATATAGAAGTTTTAATTCATGGAAATGTTTTGACAGACAAGGTGCTTCTGCTGGGAGGTCCTAATACTTACATTCCTGTTCTTTTAGATCTGTGGCGGGAGCAGATTGCCGAAACATGGAAAATGCACGGTTTTTCGCCATCCGAAGGCGATTTGCAAAAATCGATTATTCTTCCCAACGATTCGCAGTATTTTGCGGCGATTGGAGCCGTGTTTTTCGCCCGCGAAAATCATAGTCTGCACGTATCAAATGTTGATAAAGACTGGTACGAAAAAATCGCGGACAAAAATAAAAAATATAGCAGCGAAGCCAATAAAGGTCTTATTGAAAGCGAGGAAGAACTCGAACTTTTTACAAAACAGTATTCAGTGCCAGAGCTGCAAAACCGCAATATCAAAAATGAAAAAGTAGAAGCCTACATCGGAATTGACGGCGGCTCAACGAGCACGAAAATCGCCATCATCGATAAAAACAGCGATTTAATATATTCCGACTATGTGCTTTCAAACGGCAATCCGCTTGAAGATATAAAAGTTCTGTTTAAAAAAATAGCAGATTGGCAAAATGACAATAACGCGCAAATAAAAATCCTTGGAACTTCGACAACAGGATACGCTTCCCACATTATTAAAGCCGCGTTAAATACCGATTTTTCACTTGTAGAAACAATAGCGCATTTCAGGTCTGCCGTTGAATTGTTCGGCGATGTCGACGTTATCTGCGATGTCGGCGGTCAGGATATAAAAGTGCTGTTTATTAAAAATAAACGCGTTGCCGATTTCAGGTTGAATACGCAGTGTTCCGCAGGAAACGGCTATTTTTTACATTCAATGGCGAATCAATTTAATGTTCCTCTGGAAAAATACGCCGAGTACGCGTTTAAGGCGAAGGCGGCACCGAAATTTAATTACGGCTGCGCTGTTTTTATGGAACAGGACAGGGTAAACTTTCAGCAGGCGAACTGGAAAAAAGAAGAGATGATGTGCGGACTTGCTCAGGTTCTTCCGCTTAATATCTGGAATTTTGTCGTACAGGAAAGCGACTTGTCAAAATTCGGAAAGAAATTTGTGCTGCAGGGCGGAACGCAGAAAAATCTTGCCGCTGTAAAAGCGCAGGTTGATTTTATCAGGCGAAAAGTGAAAGACGCCGAAGTATATGTTCACAAATACACAGGAATCGCAGGAGCCGTTGGAGCCGCGCTTGAAGCGAGAAAAAACATGAAAGGCGAAAGCGCGTTTATTGGAATTAATGAGGCTGCTGATATTCAGTTTAACACAAAAAATGATGAATCAACTATCTGTAAAAAATGCAACAATAACTGCAGAAGAACTTTTATAGAAATAGAGCGCGGCGTATCACATAACGATTATAAGCAGAAAACGCTTTTTATCTCTGGTTACGGATGCGAACTTGGCTCCTCTCAGGATATAGAAATCGTAAAAGAAAAACAGAAGAAGTTAAAAGAAATTTACGCGAACAATCCTGACATCACGTCAATCGCCGCGCATGACGCGTTTTCTCATTATGAATTTGAAAAACTCCCCGAACACGGAGCTGTAATCGACAGAAGCGGATTTTATCCTGAGTTTTCACAGAGAATTATTTCTAAAAAAGAATGGAAAATGCCGTTTCAGAGAAAAGGCAAAGAAAGAGGCTCTTTTACAATAGCGATTCCAAAACTTATGAATATGTTTTATTTTACTCCGCTATTCACGGCGTATTTTGAAACGCTTGGAATCAATGTTGTTTATTCTGATTTTACAAATCAAAAATTATGGGAAAACGGAAATAAATGGGGAACGATAGACCCCTGCTTCCCCGCAAAGGTAGCTCCAGCCCATATCTGGCAGCTTTTAAATACGCCGAATGTTAACGCGATATTTTTCCCGATAATCACAAATCTGGTTTCCGAGGTGGAATCTACGCTTGGAAATACCGCCTGCGTAATTCAAATGGGAACGCCCGAAGTTGTCGAAGCGGTATTTACAAAGGATAAAAATATTTTTAAGGAAAAAAACATTGAATATTTTGATCCTTCGCTGAATATGGACAGGTATGTTGAAGCGTGCGATAAATTGTTTAATTATTTCGGCGAAAAACTGCAAATTACGCGCGATGAAAACGCGTGGGCTTTTAATAACGGCGTTAAAGCGCTTGAAAAATATTTGTCAAAACAGCGTGAAATATTCGCTGAAACAATGAATAAATTAATTAAAGATGACCGTCTTGGAATTTTAATGATAGGACATTCGTATCATCATGATTTTGGGCTTAACCATAATATCCCCGAAGAGTTTCGCAAATGCGGATATCCTGTTTTTACGATCGAATCAATTCCTGTAAATCATGAATTTTTATCGCAATTATTCGACGATAAAAGCAAAAGCAAAGATATTTCCGACGTTTGGATCCGCAATTTTAACCAGAATACAAATCAAAAGATATGGGCGGCAAAAGTCGCAGCGCGCCATCCGAACCTTGCCGTTGTGGATTTATCGTCATTTAAATGCGGACATGACGCTCCGACATATAATTATGTCGATCAAATTCTTGACGTTTCAGGAACTCCTCATTTTGTTTTTCACGATATAGACCAGAACAAGCCTGTTTCGACATTCAGAATCAGAATAGAAACCGCTGATTATTTTTTAAAAGAATATGAACAATTATTTTTAAGAAAGGAAAAATAAGAATGATAACGGCGCCGAAATACGTTAAAAAGGAACAGTGGGAAGGTTTAAAAAGCCCTGTTTGGGATAAAAAAGACAGGAAAAATGTCACTATTCTTTACAATATGTTTGAAGAAATAAAATCATTTTTTTTACAGGCTTATTTTCACCGCACGGGCTATAAATACCGCGATTTGGGAAAACATACAAAAGACGATTTTCTGCTTGGGCGGGAATATGGAACCAGAATGCAGTGCAATCCCGTATATTTTACCCTTGGAACGTTTATAAAAGAACTTTTGCGGATCGAAAAAGAAGAAGGGTTAAGCAAAGAAGAAATCGTTAAAAAATATATTTTTATTTCAGGCGGCGGACAATGCGGACCGTGCAGATACGGAATGTATCCTGAAGAATATATGAAAGTTACAAACGCGATGGGGTTTAAGGATTTCAGATTTTTAATTTTTAATTCAGACGTTATTCAGGATCCTCCGATGCCCAAAAATTCCGCGTTTAAATTTTCTATAAACTTTAAAGTAAACGTGGCTCTGTCTTTCATTTTGGGGGATCTTATACATGTCGCAGAGTGCGCCCTGCGCCCTTACGCGAAAGATAAAGAAGGCGCGATGAAAATAATAGAAGATTGTAAAAAAGATATTTTAAAAGCGTTTAAAAGTCATTTATATATTTTAAAACTGCCAATCGCGCTTTACAAGGCGGGCAGAAAAATCGCAGGTGTACAGAAGACAGATAAAAAAATACCCTTAATTCTTGTAACGGGAGAAATATTCGCGAATATGGCGCACGGGGACGCTAATTATGATTTAAGAAGGTTTATAGCGGATGAAGGCTGTGAAGCGATTCCTGCAATGTTTATCCAGCGAATAATCTATGAAGGCTGGAGTAAAAATTACAGATATTATGAACATTTAAAATACGCAGGAGACAATAAAAGAGCGAAGTATTGCAAAAATTATATCAGAAGACAGAGATTTTCATATAACGCGGCAAAGGCGATTTATAATATTCTTGATTTATTTTTTAATCAAAAACAATTCGGGGGAAGAGGCAAAATCCACGATTTGGACGAGCTGTCAAAACTGGGACACGAGCATTATCACACGTCAATTTTCGGGGGCGAGGGAAATCTGGAGATTGCGGAAGCAATTTATTATCACGATAAAATTGAAGGATTTATTTCCGTTAAACCATTCGGCTGTATGCCTTCAAGCGGCGTTTCTGACGGCGTTCAAAGCAAAATAACGGCGATGTATCCGAATCTGAATTTTTTATCAATCGAAACGTCAGGCGACAACGAAGTGAGCATCCTTTCCCGCGTCAGCATGACACTATTCAAAGCCAAACAAAAGCTTGAACACAAAGCTTGGGATACAGCAGCCGCGGATTAGCGCGGATTTATCGGCGTGTTGTAAGCTGGCTGCGATAAACCTACCGGTTTTTTCTTAGTTCAGGATTACGCGGATTATTTTTTAGGTTTGAATCTTCCTCTTCCCCCCCTTAATCCTCCCAAATCCTGAAGTACGATAACCTCTCTTGTTGGCGTAGGTACGGGAACCCGCTCCCCGAGAAATCTGCGTTAATCCTGAATAACGATAATCTCTCCGGTTTGAGCGGGTACAAGAAATAACTCCCAGAAAAATCCGCGTTAATCTGTGGTTTTGGTGTATCATGCTTTTTAAAGGTCGTTGAGGTTGAAGGGGGTTTCCTGGTATACGAAGTTTAGCCAGTTGTCGAAAAATAGGTTTGCGTGGGCTCTCCAGCGGACGATTGGCTTTTTTGAAGGGTCGTTATCAGGGTAGTAATTTTTTGGTATTTCAATCGGAAGACCTTTGGCGACGTCGCGGCGGTATTCATTGTCCAGAGTAAGCGGATCGTATTCCAAATGACCGCTGACAAAGATTTCCCTGCCTTCGCGCGCGGTGGCGATAAAAACGCCCGTTTCCTTCGTTTCCGATTGAATCGTAAGGCGTTTTTCCGCGGCAATCGCGTTTCTGTCGCTGGCTGTATGCCTGGACTGGGGGGCGAGGAATTCATCGTCAAAACCGCGGAATAAAATATTGTGCTCATTCACGGAATGGGGAAAAATGCCGAACAATTTTTTATCCAGAGGATGTTTTGGAATCTTATATTTACGGTAAAGCCCTGCCTGGGCGCCCCAGCATATATGAAAGCAGGAAAAGACATTTTTTTCCGAATAATCGATAATCCTTGCAAGTTCGTCCCAGTAATCGACCTCTTCAAAATCAAGGGTTTCCACGGGAGCGCCTGTGATAATAAGACCGTCAAAACGCACCTTCATTGCGACAATTTCTTCGGAACTTATATAAAACTTTTCAAGGTGCCCCTCAGGCGCGTTTTTTGAGGTATGGCTGCTCATGTTTAAAAAGGTAATATCAACCTGAAGGGGGCTGTTCCCTAAAAGCCTTAAAAGCTGGATTTCGGTGTCAATTGTGGTGGGCATAAGGTTGATAATTCCCACTCTTAAAGGTCTTATATCCTGGGTTTCCGCCCGATCATCGGTTATCAAAAAGATACGTTCGTTTGATAAAGTATTGTAAGCCGGTAATTCCCTTGGTATTTTTATTGGCATGATTCATTTTTAGCATACTTTTGATAAAAAAGCCATAAAGGAGGCAATTACTTTCGCTGTAATGGTCGATTTTAACATATATTATACAGTTTTTCTGTTAAAATATTACAAAAACCTCGATTTTCCTTGAAGTTTTTTAACTATTACATTAGATTTAATATGAAAGAAAGTATTCAATACATACTATAATACCGCGCAAAAAAAAGATTCAAAGGAGCAATACCGGCTTGAAAACGATTTTTGTTGTTGACGACAGTGATACCAATTTATCAATGGCGGAAGCGGTACTGGAAGACAATTACCGCGTTATGACTATGCCTTCCGCGTCAAAAATGTTCGATCTTCTTGAAAAAGTCATTCCCGACCTTATCCTTCTGGACATCGAAATGCCCGTAATGGATGGATTTGAAACTTTAAAAAAGCTCAAACATGAAAGCAAGTGGGTTGAAATTCCCACCATCTTCCTTACAGGCAGGAACGATTCTGAAGTCGAGGCAAGAGGTTTCGAGCTGGGAGCGGTCGATTTTATTACAAAACCGTTTTCCGCGCCTGTTCTTTTAAACCGTATAAAAACCCACATGGACATTGACGATATAATCCGCGAAAGGACAGCGCAGCTTCACAGGCTGCAGAACAGTATTGTGTCGGTTCTTGCCGATATGGTTGAAAACCGCGACAAGGGGACGGGAGGTCATATTGAACGCACTTCCGTTTTGATCAGGATTTTAATTGAGCAGATGAAAGAGAGGGGCGTTTATGCCGATGAAATCAGCTCGTGGGACGTTGAAAAAATGATATCGTCTGCAAGGATGCACGACCTTGGAAAGATCTCCATTACGGATGTTATCGTAAATAAGCCGGGAAAGCTGACAGACACCGAATACGAAATTATGAAGAGCCATGCCGAGGAAGGGGAGAGGATTATTGACGAAATTATTTCGCGCACCGGAGAAGGCGACTTCCTGCGTAACGCGAAACTGTTCGCCGGCACTCACCACGAAAGATGGGACGGCAAGGGCTACCCGCGCGGTCTTAAAGGAACTGAAATTCCTCTTCAGGGGCGCATCATGGCGATTGTTGACGTGTATGACGCGCTTGTTTCTGAACGTCCGTATAAAAAGGCGTTCATGGAAGACGAGGCTTTAAGTATTATTATGCAGAATTCCGGGACTCATTTTGATCCTGCGATTGTAAATCTTTTCTGTGATGTGAAAGAAATTATCAGGGCGGTAAGGGAAGGTTTATAAGTGCGTTCATTCATTAAAAAAATGCTGGCTTTTATATCACACGCGCAGGTGCTTGTCGTTTTTTTCGCGTTTGCGTTAATGGTATTTTTTAGCTACAGATTTATGAGTGAAATCGAACGAAGACATTTAGTAAAAAATGTAAATAACGCCATTTCAAATGTTCAGACATATATCGAATCAGATTTGCAGGAACCTGAAACTACATTAAATATTATCGCCGAAAATGTCCGCAATATTATTATAAAGGGAGCGTCTGTCAAAGAAGTGTCGGACTATATCACAGGCACATCGCAGTTTGTAACATCGGACGAAAGGCTTAAAAGTTATATACACGGCATTTTCGGGTTTTTTCCAGTATACAATAACGCGATGATTAGCGGTACGGACTGGGTGCCGCCTGAAGATTATCAGCCCGGTACGCGTCCATGGTACAAGGCTGCAATTGACTCAGGCGGAAAAGTTGGGCAGACAGCTCCGTATTTCAGCGTGCCTCACGGATCTTCTACCATGACGTTTTCCCGCGCGATATACAACGATACAGGACAGCTGCTTGCCATCTTATGTATGGATATCATGCTGAACAGAATATGGGATTACGCGATGCATACGTACGTTACGTTCGATTCCGAAGACAGTTACGGGATACTTTTGGACAGGGATTTTAATTCTCTTACCCATCCTCATCCGATGTATTCAGGAAGGCATATAAACAGAATATTCAACCGCGATAATTTTATTCAAAGAGAATATTCAATGGGAAAGGAAATTTCCGAATACAAGGTAACAGATTATAACGGAAGATCTTCTTTGGTATTTTTAAGACCTCTTAAAAACGACTGGCTGATGGCAATAATCGCGGATTCGCAGAGTTATTACGAAAGCATAAACAAAATAGCTATAATGCTCGTTGCGCTGGGTTCCATTTTCGCCGCCGCGTTAACCCTGATTCTTTTAAGAATGGTTTTCGCGAAAAACAAGGCGGAAGAGCGGACGCAGATAATGTTAGACGCAACTCCTCTTTGCGCGAATTTCTTGGATAACAATCTTCAGATTGCGGACTGCAACAAGGAGACATTAAAACTTTTCGGTCTTTCAAACAAAAAGGAATATCTTGAAAACTATTCGGATCTTTCCCCTGAATACCAGCCCGACGGCAGACTGTCGGTCGAAAAATCGATGGATGTTATAAGAAAAGCGTATAACGACGGTTTTTCGCGCGTCGAATGGATGCACAGGAAGTTAAACGGAGAACTGATTCCCTGCGAAGTTACTTTTGTAAGGGTTAAATACAGAAAAGAAACTATTATTTGCGGATATACCCGCGATTTGCGCGAAATCAAGACAATGATGGCAAAAATGCGCGAAGCTGACGAATGTACGCAGGTTTTATTTGACGCGACGCCTCTTAGCAGTTTTATGATCGACAAGCACTCAAGAATTATCGAGTGTAATAACGAAATTATAAGGCTCTTCGGGCTTAACGGCAAACATGAATTTATCAACGAGGTTTTTGATTATTTCCCCGAATACCAGCCGTCAGGAGACGTTTCTAAGGAAAAGGTAAACAAATATATTGATGAAGCTTACGAAGAAGGTTACTGCCGTTTTGAATGGGTGCATCAAAAACGCGACGGAGAGCAGATTCCAACGGAAGTTACGTTTGTGCGCGTCAAATTCAGGGGCGAATACGCCGTCGCCGGGTTTATCAGGGATTTAAGAGAGCTCAAAACGATGATCGCAGAGATGCGCAGGGCGGAAGTCGCTGAAGAGAGCAGCAAGGCAAAAAGCGACTTCCTTGCCAAGATGAGCCACGAAATCCGCACGCCGATGAACGCAATACTGGGCATAACTGAAATCCAGCTTCAGGACAATACGCTGCCCATCGTTACAAGGGAAGCTCTGGAAAGAATATACAATTCGGGTGATTTGCTTCTTGGCATTATAAATGATATTCTGGATTTATCAAAAATTGAGGCTGGTAAACTTGAACTTTCCGTCTCTCCGTTCGATATCGCAAGCCTTATTCATGACACTGTTAAACTGAATATTCTGCGCTACGACAGTAAGCCAATCGATTTTAAACTGATAGTTGACGAAAATGTGCCTTCCAATCTGATCGGCGATGAACTAAGAATTAAACAGATTTTAAATAACCTTCTTTCCAACGCGTTTAAATATACACAAGAAGGGCAGATTGAGCTGATAATGTCCTGTGAGCCGTTAGGTGAAGGAGAAGGCATCAGCCTGATCTTCCGCGTAAGCGACACAGGGCAGGGCATGACGGCGGAGCAGGTAAGAAAACTTGGCGACAAGTTCAGCCGTTTTAACATGGAGGCGAACCGCAAAACGGAAGGCACAGGTCTTGGCATGAACATTACGCGCAATTTGATCCAGTTAATGAAAGGCGATATCTTTGTGGAAAGCACTCCGGGGATGGGTTCAACATTCACTGTCCGCCTGCCGCAGGGAATAACAAGCAAAGAGCCGATTGGAAAAGAACTTGCCGAAAACCTTATGAAGCTCAATTTAAAAAATACCATCAAAATGAGGAATGCGCAGATTTCGCAGGAGTTTATGCCGTACGGAAGAGTCCTTGTAATTGACGATGTTGAAACGAATTTATATGTCGCGCGCGGACTTATGGCTCCGTACGGAATATCGATCGATACGGCTCTGAGCGGATTTGAAGCCGTGGATAAAATAAGGGACGGCGCCGTCTACGACATTATCTTTATGGATCATATGATGCCAAGAATGGACGGCATTGAAGCTACAAAACTTATACGATCTCTTGGATACGATAAACCGATTGTCGCGTTAACTGCAAACGCGCTCGCGGGGCAGGCGGAAATGTTCGTTAGTAACGGTTTTGACGATTTTATATCAAAGCCAATTGATATCCGCCAGTTAAACGCCGTGCTTAACAGAATGATCCGCGACAAGCAGACTCCTGACGTGCTTGAAGAAGCGCGCAGACAGAAGAACAGCCTGTACGCCGCAGGCGGTCACAACATCGCGATTGATTCGCAATTGGCGGAATTCTTCGTGCGTGACGCGAAAAAAGCCGTCACCACTCTTGATGCTATCTGTCAAAACAACTGCAGAAGAGGCGATGATATTCCCGCTTTTATAATTAACGTGCACGCAATGAAAAGCGCCCTTGCGAATATCGGCGAAAGCGAACTTTCAACAAAAGCGTCGGAGCTGGAACAGGCAGGGCGCGAGCAAAATGTCAGCGTGATCCTGGCATCGCTTCCGTCGTTCATTAAAGAATTAAATAAAGTTATCGAAAATCTTAAACCCGCGGAAGAAGAAACTGCGGAAGAAACGCCTGCAGTCATTGACAGCGCCGAAGGCGCGTTCCTGCAGGAGAAATTACATGAGATTCAAATGGCGTGCGCCTCGTACGATAAAAAATCCGCGAAGAATGCCCTGTCGTCTCTAAAGCAGAAAACATGGCCAAGAACAATAAGGGATCAGCTTAGCGCCATCGCGGAACATTTGCTTCACAGTGAGTTTGACGAAGCTACAGCCATTGCCCGGGAAGTCAATTTTACATAAAACTTCGCGGCGTCTGTCTATAGTCAATTTATTTATTAAATCTTCAATTAAATCGCTAATTCTATTGACATTATTTGCCAAAAACTGTATGTTAATTATAGTATAGTTTTTCATTAAAAAAGGGCTCGAAGGAGACCCTTTTTTTTGTAGTTCGGGGGGAGGGGCGTGCAGAAGGCCTTTAATGACACAGAAAAGGATGTTTTATCCGTAAAAGAGCCGGTTCAGGCGGTTCTTAAAGGCTTGGGTTTTGTTCTTATTGAGTTATCCGTTTCCATGCACAAAGGTTCAGTACAAATAAGGGTTGTAATTTATAACGGTAAACCCATTGGAACTGACGATTGTTCAAAAGTTCACCGCGCTATAATGCCGCGGCTGGAGCTTGCCTGCCCGCAGAAGGATATTTATCTGGAAGTGTCGTCTCCGGGTACCGACCGGCTGATTAAGGACAGCAGCGAATTTGCCCATTATTTGGGCAGGGGAGTGCGGTGTTACCGCACAGATATTACCGAATGGACGGCGGGAATTTTGGAATCCGCCGGCAAAGAGGGAATTACGATAAATAAAAATGGGGTGGTTTGTAGTCTTTTGTTTGAAATAATCGCAAAAGCAAAACTAGACCCTTCACAGGAGGTATAAGTTGGCAACAGATATGTCGCAGGCAATTCGTCAGTTGAATCAGGATCGCGGTATACCCGAAGAGTTAATACTGCGGACGATTGAGGATACATTAATAGCCGCTTACAAGCACCGTTTCGGCAATGCCGATAACGCGGTGGTGCAGTTTGATGAAGATAATCTTGAAGTGTCGATTTTCGCGAAGAAGAAAGTTGTTGAACAGGACGGCGTTTATGATCCTGTAACAGAAATTGATCTTGATGAAGCCAGAGAATTAAATACAGACGCCGATGTCGGTGATGAAATACTTGTCGAAATCGATCCTAAGCAGTTCGATCGCATTGCGGTTCAAAGCGCGAAGCAAAAAGCGCACCAGACGATCAGGGATATTCAGAAAGATTCGCTTTATTCGGAGTTCAAAGACAAAGAAGGCGAAATTATTATCGGTTATTACCAGCGGGAGCGCAACGGCACAATTTATGTTGATATTGGCAAGATGGAGGGCATTCTTCCCAAAAAGTACCAGTCTCCAAGAGAAATCTACCATGTGAATGACAGAATTAAAGCTCTTATCGCGGAAGTAAAAAAAGACAATTCCGGTCTTCAGATTGTGCTTTCAAGAACGCATACGGAATTTGTGCGCGCAATTTTTGAGCTTGAAGTTCCCGAGATTTACGACAAGACCGTGGAAATTCACAAGATTGTGCGCGAGCCGGGTTTCCGCACAAAACTTGCGGTTTATTCAAACCGCGAAGACGTCGATCCTGTCGGCGCGTGCGTCGGACTTAAGGGAGTTCGCATTCAAGCCGTTATTAAAGAGCTTGAAGGCGAAAAAATTGATATACTTAAATATGATCCTGATCCAAGGCGTTTTATTAAAAACGCTTTGTCTCCGGCGGAAGTGCGTGATGTAATCATTCTTGACGAAGGAAAACATCAGGCGCTTGCGGTTGTAAGCGATACGATGCTGTCTCTTGCGATCGGGAAACAGGGTCTTAATGTGCGTCTTGCGAACAGGCTTGTTGACTGGAACATCGATGTAAAAACGGAATCGCAGTTCGCGGAAATGGATATTGCCGCGGAATCGCGCAGAGCGGTTTCAGAGCTTTTCGGCGACACGGAATCCTACGAAAACGAAATTTCGCGCATCAGCGAACTTCCGAATGTGGACAGCCGCGTCGCGCAAATTCTTCTTGATAACGGCGTTGACTTAATCGAAGATTTCATCGCGCTAAGCCAGGAAGAGCTTGAATCCAAGGGTCTTAGCGCCGCCGAACTTGACGGACTTCGCAAAGTTATCGAAGATAACATTGAAATTGTCGAAGAAGACGAAGAGTACGAAGAAGAAGAAGAAAAAACCGAAGAAGCCGGCGAAGAAAGCGCCGAGGCTGAAGAATATGAATGTCCTGAATGCGGCGCGAAAATTACCGTTGATATGACAACATGTCCCAGCTGCGGAATCGGATTAAGTTTCGAGTATGAAGAGGAGGAGTAAGATAAGGATCTATGGCGGAACACCCAACGCAGTTTCCTGATGGAGAAACTGACAAGACTAAAAAACCAAAAGCCCAGCTGATAAAACATTCTGTAAGCGAACAGGATGCTGCGGGGAAAAATAACGCGGAGCAGAGCGAGCACCGAAAAGTTAAAATTGTAATGAAAAAACCTGCCGCTCAGGCTCCGAAAAAAACTTCTCCGAAAGTAAAAGTCAGCGCTCCTTCTGGCTCATCCGACGCAGTTTCACGCCAGACTCCAAGCGCAGTTTCGCGCGGAACACCGGGCGCAGTTTCACGAGGAACCTCAGGCGCTGCCGCCAGAGGAAAGCCTCCCGTTAATAATAAAATCGAAGGCGTTAAGGAAAAACCGTCAGAAAAAGATAAACAGGATTCATCGCGCGTTAATTCCTTCCAGATAGCGCAGCGTCCTGCTGCCGCCGCAGGCAGGGTGGGCGGAAAGCTCGTCGGAGGCGGCGGTCATGATCAAAGACAGCGCCAGGGCGGACGTCCTCAGCAGCCGCGCGGTACTTCAAATACGGTTTCGCGTGGTAACAGGGTCGGCAATGATTCAGGCGCGCCTCCCAACAGAAGAGAATTTAGTCCCCGTCCCGGCGGTCAGGGGCAGGGACAAAGACCGCCGTTTCAGCCGAGAACACAGGGACAAGGCGGTAAGCCGGGATTCACCGGAGGATTCCGTCAGGGCAGCGCGGGCGGCGGACGCAGCGGTCCAATGGGCACAACTGCGGCAGGTCCGATACCCGAAGGAAAGGGACCTGCGAAACGGAAATTTATCGCCAAGAAACCCGTTTACAACCGTAAAGAAAAAGAACAGGAAATGGAGGAAAAACTCCTTCAGACAAAGAAAAAAATAACGCATATCGCAAATCCGGTGCCGAAGTCCATCGACATAATGGAAGTTATTTCCGTATCGGAACTTGCGCGAAAGATGAATTTAAAAGCATCTGATCTTATTCAAAAACTTATGAGCATGGGTCAGATGGTAACGATAAACCAGCAGATCGACGCCGACACGGCTACGCTATTGGCGGCTGAGTTCGGCGCTGATGTAAAAATTGTAAGTCTCTATGACGAGACTGTAATTGAAACGGCTTCCGACGATAACGCCGTAATGCTTCCGCGCCCGCCTGTTGTTACCGTTATGGGACATGTCGATCACGGAAAAACAAAACTGCTCGATGCCATCCGAAAAGCGGACGTAGTATCAGGAGAGTTCGGCGGCATTACGCAGCACATTGGCGCGTACATGGTGGAAACGCCTCACGGCGCTTTAACATTCCTTGATACTCCCGGTCACGAAGCTTTTACGCGCATGAGGGCAAGAGGCGCGCAGATAACAGACATCGTAATTCTTGTCGTAGCAGCCGACGACGGCGTTATGCCGCAAACCATCGAAGCTATTAACCATGCCAAAGACGCGAATGTTCCAATAATTGTTGCAGTTAACAAAGTTGACAAACCCGAAGCGAATCCCGACAGGGTAAAAAGTCAGCTCTCGGAACTCGGGCTGATGCCTGAAGACTGGGGCGGACAGACAATGTTTATCGAACTTTCCGCATTGCAGAAGACAGGTATCGATAAATTAATAGAGTCGATCTTACTGGAAGCCGAACTTTTGGATTTGAAAGCCAATTTCCAGCGCAGCGCAGAAGGCAAAATACTAGAATCAAAAGTAGATCATGGTAGAGGTATTGTTGCGACGGTAATGGTAGAAAGAGGCACTCTTGCAATCGGAGACGCGTTTGTCGCAGGCGTGTGGCCCGGCAAAGTGCGCGCTATTTTCAATGACAAGGGAGATAAGATAAATAAAGCCACTCCTTCAATGCCTGTGGAAGTTTTAGGATTCGAGGGCATACCTAACGCAGGAGACCCATTGCAGGTAGTACAGGATGAAAAAGTCGCGCGCGAATATTCTTCCAAGAGACAGGAGCTTAAAAGAGCGGAAGACGCAAAAATACTCAAGAAAGTTACAATGGATAACCTGCACGACATGATAACAGACGGCGCGATTCAGGAATTAAAAGTAATTATAAAAGCCGACGTACAAGGTTCCGCCGAAGCTCTTAAATCGAGCCTTGAAAAGCTGACCACAAAGGAAATCAGGCTCCATGTTATTCAGGCGCTTCCGGGTCCTGTAAACGAAGGAGACGTTGACCTTGCGATTGCATCTAACGCGATAATTATAAGCTTTAACGTGCGCCCACTTCCGAAAGCGAAAATCCTTGCCGATCAGGAAAAGGTTGATATCCGCAAATACAATATTATTTACAAAGCGGTGGAAGAGATCAGGCAGGCGATGGAAGGGATGTTAAAACCCGACACCAAAGAAGAAGTTGTGGCAAGCGTGGAAGTGCGCGATACGTTCAAGGTTCCGAAAGTCGGAACAATCGCAGGCTGTTATGTGCTATCGGGAACGGTAAAACGCACTTGTACAATAAACCTTATCCGCGATCAGATTGTCATTCATTCAGGTAAAATCGCGTCACTGCGGCGTTTTAAAGACGACGCGCGCGAAGTTGCCGCAGGCTACGAATGCGGTATCGGTCTTGAAGGTTTTGACGATATACAAATCGGCGATATATTTGAAGTCATCGAAATTGTAGAAATCGCAAGAAAGCTGAGTTCTTAGAAGAGCTTTACGGTTATGCCGCAGTTCAGAACAGAGCGTCTGGGTCAGACGATTCAGGAAAAGATAGGTTCCCTTATTCTCGAAGGAAGAATCAAGGACTCAAGGGTCAATTCTTTTTTATCGATCACCAAAGTAAATGTCTCTAAAGACCTCTCCTTTGCGGACGTATACGTCTCTGACATCCGCGGAAAAATTAACGAAAAGGAAGTAGAGGGCTTACAAAGCGCGGCAGGTTTTATTCAATCGCAGCTGGCAGCAGTAATGCATATACGTAAAATCCCAAAACTCCGTTTTCATGTGGACAAAAGCATAACAGACAGTTTTGATCTTATTAAAAAAATAGAAAAACTTGTGGATACGGACGAAACCGGGACACAGGATAAGTCTGTAAACGCGGACTAACGCAGGTTATTTTATATATGCGCGCAGTTTGTCTAAAACTTCTTCGATATTAAGAGGTTTTCCTATGTGGCTGTTCATGCCGCAGTCAAGGCATTTTTCAATGTCTTCGCGAAATACATTTGCCGTCATGGCTATAATCGGGATGGTTTTTCCTTTTGGTATATCAAGAGATCGAATTACACGCGTCGTTTCATATCCGTCCATTACGGGCATTTGCACGTCCATGAATATCATCTCATACCTGTCGGGCGCTTCCTTGAACAGTCGTAATGCCTCTTCGCCGTTTTCGGCGCATTCAATTGTAAGCTGCGTAGGTTCAAGAAGCGCCTGCACAATCTCGCGGTTGATTTCCATATCTTCCGCCAGCAATATGGTGTGTCCTTTAAATTGCCCTTCCATACTGGCGCTGTTCTTTTCAGGTTTCGCCTGTTTTAATTCTGTGCAAGGTCTAACCTTTATAGTAAAGGCAAATGTAGCGCCCTTTCCAATATCCGATTTAACCCATATTTTGCCGCCCATCATTTTTATAATATTTTTTGAAATTGACAAACCTAAACCGGTGCCGCCGAATTCTCTTGATGTGCTGCTTTCCGCCTGATGAAAAGGCTGGAAAAGATTTGCCTGCTGTTCGCTGCTGATTCCAATGCCTGTATCAGTTATTGAAAACTCTATCACGCTTGTATCGTCTGCATCGCCTGGAAAATATTTCGTTTGAATTGAGATAGAACCTTTATCGGGCGTGAACTTAACGGCGTTTCCTATTAAATTGGTAATAACCTGAGAGAGCCTCTGCTCGTCGCCCGTTATTAATTGAGGAATCGCAGGATCGATCTGCAATGTTAAAACCTGATTTTTTTCATCCAAGCGCACATTAATAACATTGATTATCTGCTGCATCATATCTTTAAAATTAAAATCCGAGTATGTCAATTCCAGTTTATTCGCTTCGATTTTAGACATGTCTAAAATGTCATTTATAACGCCAAGCAGATGCTTAGACGCTTCGTTTATTCGTTTAAAACAATAATCTTTTCGTTCGATATTGGAGGCAGTTATTCCAACGGACGCCATGCCCACGATTGCGTTCATCGGCGTCCTTATCTCATGGCTCATATTCGCCAAAAACGCGGACTTCGCGATTGTCGCGCTTTGCGCCTCTGCCTGTTTTTTTGCAAGTATTTTAAGAAATACAATCAGCGCAATGATAATCAAAAGCATTAAAGTTCCCGCTATTATGGTTAAATTAAACTCACGCGGATTTGATTCCCATACAGGCAGCGTACGGTTAATAACGATATGACCTGCCGGAAGATGATTTGTATTTATTTTAAATCTTTCGGCTGTTCTGTAATCAAACTGCCACCGGTTAAATGACGATGAATCTAAAATAACCGGAGTGTCAGAAACTTTTTTTCCGTTTAATATATCTATAGCCATGGAAACGGCGACACGGCTTTTTACTTCGGGAGCCGATACAAGCCCGCCAAGCGTTCCATGTCCCATATAAGTCGCGGTAAGGCAGAATACAGGATTTCTTGATGCTGATGAAACAGATTTTTGAACGTCAACTTCCGAGTAAAGTTTATGGCTGCTGTCTACAAGATAATTGCCGATTAAGACCAGAGTATCGTTTCCAAAACCGCGAATCTCTTCCAAAAGCTCGTCAAATGGTTTGTCTTCGCTGAATAAAAACTCTACAGGCAATCCGACCGATTGTATTCTTCTTTCGATATTCCTTCGCATATTGACGCTTCTTGAGAGCGTGTAATCATTTAGAATAAAAATCCGTTTTGTTGCCGGGTATAAACGCAGCATTTCTTTTGCGGTTTCCTCAAAGGAGGTTGAACTTGAAATTCCTGTAACATAATTTTCCAGACTGTTAAGCGTGGATGAATTAAGATTGTTAACTCCGCAGAAAACTACAGGCTTACGGGAAAAGAGGATGTAATAATTATCCAGCACAAATTTAAGCGCTTCGTTATCGGACGTTAAAATTATGTCGATATCGTGCGCGATATAATTGGCGCGGATCATGTCGGAATAAATGTCATCAAAAATGGC
>JGI24695J34938_10000666_pt1 | contig 32494 bp, 23 predicted proteins | sample TergutCo191P3_FD_34938 | JGI IMG/M metagenome (IMG submission 34938)
TCCGAAAGACAAGCTTCGTTATCTGATCCGAACTGGGACAGAAGAACAGGCGTCGGCAGATACGCGCATCCATTCCCGATGTACGGCAGAGGCTACATTGATTCAACAGGCAACTACATTACAAGGGATTCGCCTGAGACACTCAAGGAAAATTATCACGCGGTAGAAAGAGAAACATTGGCGGCCTACGGGGCGACAATGTGGACAGATCTTTTCCCGTCAACTGAATCGCTTGGCGTTACGCGGCATGGACAGGCATGGCAGTATGCACTGCCTCCGGAACTGGAATCGGTTATTTCACAGGCGGATGACTATGTTAAAACTGCGTTGTCCAATATTGTACTTGGACCTCCCGCGAACGTAGACGCCGCTTATGACGCTATGCTCGCCAGCCTGCGCCGCATGGGTGTTGAGGAAGCACACGCTGTTATGACACAGCTTGTAAAAGACAAAGTAAGGCTCTGGGGCAATTAAGATTTAGAATTTAAATTGTCTATAACCCGTCCGGTCATTTGATTGGACGGGTTTTTTTATACGGTATAAGTATTTGTTTCGGATTTTAGCGCTATTGACATCAGCGTAAGAGCAAGTCCCTGCCCCCAGCCCTGTACCCATTCCTTTGGAATATTTCTGTAGCCTTCGCGGTCTTTCATAACAGCAGTCCCGCCCGAGACATTTAACACGCGCCCGTCTTCTGTAATATTATTTAGAACTCCATCGAAAGCTTTTTGCGCGTATTTAGTATGAAGCGGATTATCGTTGTTAAGCATTGCGGCTGCAAGACCCGCTGTAGCTGAAACTTCGCCGTAGGATTCATCGTCATCTAAAATCGTGCGCCACAAACCTTCGTCTGTCTGTAAAAATTTTATTGAGCTTAACTGATCGCGAAGCGAAGCTGTCATGCCTGCCCACACAGGATACAGGTACGGTTTTGGCAGTATCTTCATCGCGGCGCTTATTGTGTATGCCGCCCATGCGTTTGCCCTCGCCCAGTAAAAACCGGACATATGATTTCCCGCGATATTGTCATATCCGTGATACCACATTCCCGTGGACGGATTTTGTAAAAATTTGATATGCCAGTAATATTGATTCATCGCGTCATCTATAAGCGCCTGATCGCCGAACTCAATGCCGCTTCGCAGCATAAGGTACGCCGCCATGAATAAAGTGTCCGCCCACGCCTGCTCGGGAAAATCATTTTTGGAAGAGACGACATGCTGTAAAACATTGTTCCCAAAACGCGCCGCCTTTGTCTGCAGCCATTTTAAAGTTTCGCGTAACGGATCAAGATATTTCTGCTGCCCTGTTTTCTGGTATAAATATAAAAGCGTATGTCCCATAGACGATGTATTTACGGTCATGTCAGGAAGACCTAGCGTCATATATTCATCGACCCACGCGGAAAGTTTTTCTGTATAACTTTCATTTCCAAGCGCTTCCGCCGCGCGCGTTATCCCGTAAAAACCTACGCCGCACGGCCAATCCCATGTTAAATCGATCCTCAGTGTTTTTTCTGCGACAGCGTCCATCAGCTTAATAATTTTTTCTTTGTCAAATTGGATTTTTATCCTGTTCATGATTTTAGTTTATTATTAATAAAGATGGATGTCTATTGAAATCAATAAAATATCTCTTTGGTTGCTAACATTAAAAAATTATTATAGTATAAAAATAATGAGGTAAAAATGAATTTATCATATACCTATTGGGAAGCAAAAGAGGGCGGTTATATTGGTTATTTGAATCAATATCCAGATCATTGGACACAGGGAGACAGTATTCAAGAACTGGAAGAAATGCTAGGTTCACTCTACAACGATATTATACAGTTTGATGATATTCATTCTGCTGTTCCTGAACAGACTGGAATACTTGCAATCGCTGTATGAAGCGTCTGGATTTAATAAAAATTATAGAAAAAAGCGGCGCTGTTTTTATTAGGCATGGCAGTAATCACGATTGGTATAAAAATTTAGAAACTGGTATTTCCGAAGCTGTTCCGCGGCATCGTGAAATAAAAGAATTATTAGCAAAAAAGATAATAAAAAAACTCTCATAAGGATCACAATGAGCGATAAAAATAATTGTACCAGTAAATTTACAAAAGGCAATTTCACCCTTCCGGGCGAAGCGGGCTGCGAAGCGCTTACGCTGGAACTTGCGCGGCGATGGGACGCTGATATTATACGCGACAGCGACGGTACAACTCTCTCCCGTGAAATACTTGACGCAGGATACGGCATTTATTCAACAATATGCGTGATACGCGAACATAATGAATGGATAAAGAAAAACCTTCATGCGCGTCAGCAGACCTTTTTAAGCACATCGCCGAAAACCGCTTGCCTGCCTGTAAAAAACGATCAGATTATCGCTGAAGAGAGCGAAACTGAATTAACATTTTTTCTTATGGAAGATTTCTTTCCGGATCAATTTGAAATAAACGATACGCCCGAAGCGATGAAATATTGGCAGATCTATGACAGAACAGAAGGTGTTCTTGTTCCTAGGGATAAATGGAAGTACGATGCTGCGAAAGGCGCTGTTACTGTAAACGCGGTTCCGTGGCGGCAGTACACAGTCAGCTTTCTTGCTTGGCGCGTTTGGGAAGAAATCTCGATGTACAATCATGTGACAAACAACTGGGACAAAGAACACTTGATGCAGTTAAATCCGTACATTCCGCAAGCGCGTGAATATTTAAAACAGTACATGATAAAATGGTGCGGCGATCATCCTAAAACAACTGTTGTAAGGTTCACTTCTTTGTTTTATAACTTTGCCTGGATTTGGGGATCGGATCCGCGCAACAGGCATTTGTTTACAGACTGGGCAAGTTATGATTTTTCCGTAAGCTCCGCCGCTCTTGATAATTTTGAAAAAGAATACAGATACGCGTTAACCGCCGAGGATTTTGTTCGGCAGGGCAAATATAATTCTACGCATTGTGTTCCGTCTAAGAAAAAACTCGACTGGATGAAATTTATTTCGCGCTTTGTTCTTGAAGCGTCAAAGGAATTAATTGATATCGTCCATGCCGCCGGCAAGAAAGCGTATGTATTTTACGATGACTGCTGGGTTGGAATGGAGCCTTATAACGGAGACTTTGAAAAATTCGGGTTCGACGGGATCATTAAATGCGTGTTCTCGGGTTATGAAGTCAGGCTATGCGCGAATGTCCCCGCTAAAGTTCACGAGATTAGGTTTCATCCGTATTTATTTCCTGTAGGTCTTGGAGGCGCGCCGACATTTTCTCAAGGCGGCCATCCCGGAGACGATGCCCGCGCTTATTGGATCAGCGCCCGCCGCGCGCTTCTTCGCCAGAAAATCGAAAGATGCGGGCTTGGCGGGTATCTTCATCTTGTTAAAGATTTCCCGGATTTTCTTGACGCGATGGATGACATACTCTTTGAGTTCCGGCAAATCAGCGCTCTGCATGACAGCGGCTCTCCAGTTGTTTTAAAACCGAAGATCGCGATCCTTCACGCGTGGGGAGCGCTTAGATCGTGGACATTATCTGGTCACTTTCATGAAACAGACAGGCACATCCTTATTCATGTGCTCGAAAGTTTATCGGGTTTTCCCTTCGATGTAAAATTTATTTCGTTTGATGATGTAAAAAATGCGAACACTGTTTCATACGCGAATGCTTCTTCACCAGCGGGCGCTGCTTTAACCTCGAACATGCTTGATGACATTGATTTAATTATTTCCGCAGGCAATGCAGGCGATGCATGGAGCGGCGGCCGGTTATGGGACGATAGTAAAGTTTTAAATATTTTAACTAAGTGGGTGTATAACGGAGGTGTCTTCCTCGGAATAGGAGAGCCTTCCGCTTCTCCTGACGGTCATGGATTTAATACTTTTCTGCGTATGGCTCATGTGCTTGGCGTTGATATCGATAAAGGCGAGCGCGCATGCCACGGAAGATGGTCTTTTAATGTTGATAGTGTTGAAGGACTCATTCCTATTGATGTTTTAATACCCGCCGGATCAGGAGAAGGGTTTCATGCGCGTGACGGTTTATTTTTAACTGACGGTAAAGCGAAAGTACTTCACGCTAAGAATAATATTCCTGTTTTAACTGTAAATGATTTTGGCAAGGGTAAAGGAGTATATCTTTCCGGTTACAAGGTTAATCAGCCGATGACAAAGTTTTTGCAGAACCTTTTAATTTATTCAACATCGGGAAGTATGTCCGCCGAAGGAATAACAGATGATGTTTTTACAGAGTGCGCGGTTTTTGAAAGCGCCGGAAAGATTGTGTTTGCCAATAACAGCGGTGATAAAAGAACTGCGGCCTGTACATGGAAAGGCAGGCGGTACAGCGCACAGACAGAGCCTGGAAAAATTTCAATATTAGATTTGCAATAACATGGAACTGTAGTAAAATATTCTAATCTGTTTTTATCATTCTCGTTTAATTTCGCAGTGTCTGACACTAAAGGAAGTTTTATGAAACTGGCAGGAAATGTTAAGAAGGTTTTATACGGCGGAGATTATAATCCGGAACAATGGCCGAAAGAAATTTGGAAGGAGGACATGCGCCTTCTTACGCTGGCCGGTATTGATGTTGTTACGATTAATGTTTTCAGCTGGGCTGCCCTTCAGCCGTCCGAAAATGAATATAACTTTTCTGTCCTTGATGAAATAATAAAAACTGTAAGCGCCGCGGATATGAAAATCTGTCTTGCGACAGGCACAGCAACCCATCCTGCATGGATGGCACGGAAGTATCCGGAAGTTTTGCGTGTAAACACTGACGGCTCAAAAAGAAAATTCGGCGACAGGCAGAACTCCTGCCCGAACAGCGGCATTTACCGGATGTATTCAAGCGCTCTTGCGCGTAAACTTGCCGAGCGTTACGGAAAGCTTGATAATTTAATAGCGTGGCATGTGTCAAACGAGTACGGCGGTTATTGTTATTGCGATAATTGCCAGAACGCGTTTCGCCTCTGGCTGAAGGAAAAATATAAAACAATCGCTGCGCTTAACGAAGCGTGGAATACATCCTTCTGGGGGCATACTTATCACGACTGGAATGATATCGTGGCTCCAAGTTTTTTAGGCGGTGAGTGGAGTCATCAATACCGTGTATCAGGATCGTGTCAAATTCAATCGATCGATTACAGGCGGTTTTATTCTGATAGCCTTCTTGACTGTTATCTCGCTGAATCAAACGCGCTAAAAGAAGTAACGCCTCAAATTCCTGTCACAACAAATTTTATGGGAACATTCTGGGATATTGATTATTTAAAATGGGGGAAGCATCTTGATTTTATTTCATGGGACAATTACCCGTGGCCGGACTGTCCTTACACCCGAACCGCTATGAGTCACGCGTTAATGCGCGGCTGCGGAAACGGAGCTCCCTTCTCGCTCATGGAACAAACGCCAAGCGTAACAAACTGGCAGCCGTATAATTCATTAAAGAGGCCGGGTATCATGCGGCTTTGGAGTTATCAGGCGCTGGCTCATGGTTCTGATACTGTAATGTTTTTTCAGATGCGGCGTTCCCGCGGGTGTTGCGAAAAATTTCACGGAGCGGTTATTGATCACTGCAGCCATGAGAACACGCGCGTATTCAGCGAGATTGCGTTTCTCGGCGAAGAGTTAAAAAATATCAGCGGCGCTTTTATCGGCAGCCGTTTTAATTCGCAGGCCGCGGTTATTTATGACTGGGATAACTGGTGGGCGACATCTTTATCGGCAGGTCCGACAAGGGACATGAATTATCCCGAAGAAGTTTACCGCTATTACGATGCGCTTGCAAAGCATAATTATTCTGTTGACATTATCGGAACCGATTCTTTTTTTGAAAATTATAAAATAATTTTCGCGCCTGTCCTTTATATGATTAAACCGGGACTTGCGGAAAAATTAAAAACATTTGTAAAAAACGGCGGCGTGCTTGTTACAACTTATTTCTCCGGCATAACCGATGAACGCGATCTTGTTACTCAGGACGGATATCCCGGCGAGCTAAGAGAATTATGCGGCATCTGGGTTGAGGAGACCGACGCGCTTCTTGCCGATCACTCAAATGGCTTTGTGATAAAAGATGGAGCGCTTAAAGGAACATGGAAAGCGGAATTACTCTGCGATATCATTCATCCGGAGGGTGCGGAAGTAATCGCAGTTTACGAAAGCGATTTTTACTCAGGCACTCCTGCGCTATGCAAAAATAATTTCGGTAAGGGGCAGGTATGGTATTTCGGCGCAAGACCGGAGCAGACTCTTCTGGATCGATTTACAAAATTCGCTGCTGATAAATGTGGAATCAAACCTGTGTTCCCCGCCATAAAAGGAATCGAAGCTACACAGCGCGTTAAAGACGAGAAGGCGTTTACATTTGTAATGAATCATAATAAAACAGATACAATGATTACAATTCCCGAGGCTTCAACTGATTTGATAACCGGCAAGATGTTCGCGGCAGATGAAAGTTTCCTGTTTCCGGCCGCCGGAGTTATAATACTTGTTAAAAATAATAAATAAGGAAGAATTATGAGTGCAGAAAAAATTGATCTGACTAAAGAAAACTGTCAGATTATTAAAGAAGGAAAAACCGCGCTTGGTATCGAGTTAGGATCAACACGCATTAAAGCAGTCTTGATTAGTTTGATTGACTACAAACCTCTGGCTTCCGGCAGCCATGACTGGGAGAACCGTTTAGAAGACGGATTATGGACATATCGATTGGATGATGTATGCGCGGGGCTTCAAGCGAGTTATAAAAATCTCGCGGCTGATGTAAAGGAACGCTACGGCATCAATCTTACAACAACCGGAGCGATTGGAATTTCCGCGATGATGCACGGCTATCTTGTGTTTGACAAAAATAACAAACAGCTTGCGCAGTTCAGAACATGGCGCAATACAACAACCGAAAAAGCCGCTGCGGAGCTCACGGAAAAACTTCAATTTAATATTCCTCTCCGCTGGAGCGCAGCTCATCTTTATCAGGCTATGTTAAACGGCGAAGATCATGTTAAGGACATCAGCTTTATTACAACTCTTGCAGGATATGTTCATTGGAAACTGACAGGGCAAAAAGTTATCGGCATAGGAGACGCTTCTGGAATGTTTCCTATTGACAATGCTTCTCTCGATTTTGATTCCGCAATGCTTAATAAATTTGATAACATCGCCGCCGGATTTAAATTAAACTGGAAAATCCGCGATATTCATCCCAAAGTTTTAAACGCGGGCGATGACGCCGGCAGCCTGACAGAAGAAGGCGCTTTATTCCTCGATCCAAGCGGAACATTAAAAGCAGGCATTCCTATCTGCCCGCCTGAAGGCGACGCGGGGACAGGCATGGTCGCTACTAACGCCGTTACGGAACGGACAGGAAATGTTTCGGCGGGCACATCGATCTTCGCGATGATTGTAATGGAGAAAAATCTTTCCAGGGTTTATCCTGAGATCGATATTGTGGCGACTCCTTCCGGCAAGGCTGTTGCGATGGTTCACGGCAATAATTGTACTTCCGACATTGATGCGTGGTTACGGCTCTTCAGAGAAATCGCGGATTTGTCACAGCCTGCCGGTTCGGGTGCGGCAAAAATGAGCAAGCCCGCTTTTTATGACGCGCTTTATTTTAAATCGCTGGAAGCTGACAGCGACTGCGGAAAACTTCTTGCGTATAATTTCTTTTCGGGCGAACCGCTTGCGGGAGTTGATGAAGGCCGTCCTCTGTTCGCGAGATTGCCTGACAGCGGCTTTACCTTGGCGAACTTTATGCGGACAATTTTATTCTCCGCGCTTGGAACTTTAAAACTTGGAATTAATATACTCGAAAAAGAAAAGGTAAAAATTGACAGCCTTCTTGGCCACGGCGGACTTTTTAAAACAAAGGAAGTCGGGCAGCGTTTTATGGCAGCCGCTTTTAGCACTTCTGTATCTGTAATGGAAGGATCCGCCGGAGAAGGCGGGGCTTGGGGCATCGCGCTATTGGCGGCGTTTTTGTATAATAAAAAAAACGGAAATAAAAATACCGCTTCATGCTGCGATGTTCATAAAGGAGACGCGCCTTGCTGCCGCGGAACATTAGAGCAGTTCCTTAATGAAAATGTTTTTAAAAATCTTGCAAGCGTAAAAATCGATCCTCAACCTGATGATGTAAAAAGTTTTAATTTATTTATGGAAAGATATTCAGCCGGATTAAAAATTGAAAAATCCGCGATAGAAAATTTTAAGGGGTAATAAAATGGATCTAAAGAAAAATGAATTTTGGTTTATTGTAGGAAGCCAGGATCTGTACGGAGATGAAACTCTTAAACAGGTTGCACAGCACGCTCGTGTTATGACGGATGAGTTTAATAAAGATCCGCATATCGCGGGAACTGTTGTGTTAAAGCCGACAGCTGTAACGCCCGCTGGAATCAGGCGCCTTTTTGAAGAAGCCGCATCATGTGCCGCGTGCGCCGGTATTATCACATGGATGCACACTTTTTCTCCGTCTAAAATGTGGATACAGGGATTGTCCGTTAATCGTAAACCTCTCCTGCATCTGCACACTCAGTACAACCGCGATATCCCCTGGGCAACAATTGATATGGACTTTATGAATCTTAATCAGTCCGCGCACGGCGACAGGGAACACGGTCACATTCACGCGAGGATGCGGCTCTCCAGAAAAGTTGTTGCAGGTTTCTGGCAGGACCCGGAGCTTCGACGCAGAATCGGAGTGTGGATGCGGGCGGCGAGCGCCAGAGCTGACTGTATGGATAAAGTTGTTCTTCGTATTGGCGATAACATGCGCGAGGTGGCTGTAACAGAAGGCGACAAAGTTGAAGCTCAGGTAAAATTAGGATGGCAGATAAATACATGGGGTATCGGAGAACTCGCCGCCCGTTACGCGAAAGTGAATGACGCGCAGGCTGAGAAACTTGCGGAAGAATACGCCGCATTATATGAACTTGCCGGTGAATTAAAGCAGGCAGGTAAAGCAAGAAACGCAATGCTTGAACAGGCAAAAATTGAAATTGCTTTAAAAGAAATGCTCGAAGCGGAAAACGCCGGAGCTTTTACCACGACTTTTCAGGATCTTCACGGGCTGCCGCAGCTTCCCGGTCTTGCGGCGCAGCGGCTCATGGAGCAGGGTTACGGTTTCGGCGCAGAAGGCGACTGGAAACAATCCATGCTTACGCATGCCGCGAAAGTAATGGCGTCCGGTCTTAAAGGCGGCGTCTCCTTTATGGAAGACTACACCTATCATTTTGAGCCTGGAAAGGAAGCTGCGCTTGGCGCGCACATGCTCGAAATTTGTCCGTCAATCGCCGAAGGCAAGCCGCAGATCGAAGTTCATCCGCTTGGAATCGGCGGAAAAGCTGATCCCGCGCGCATGGTGTTTAACGCTGCTCCCGGCAGCGCTGTGCTCGCGACATTAATCGATCTTGGAAACCGGTTCAGAATGATCGTCAACGAAGTCGAAACAATTAAAATTGAAAACCAAATGCCAAAGCTGCCTGTAGCGCGCGCGTTGTGGAAACCTTATCCGAATATTTATGAATCCGCCGAAGCGTGGATACTTTGCGGAGGAACTCATCACTCGGTTTACAGTACCGCGCTTACAACAGAATATTTCCGCGACTGGGCGGAAATGTGTGGAATCGAATTTGTATTGATTGATAAAAATACAAACATAAACCGGCTTCGCGATGAACTTAGGTGGAGTGATTCAAGTTGGGTTTAACAGAATTCTTTTCTGACAGCCGCTTTGCACCTCAGTAGGATAAAATTTTATTTAAAGGAAATTTATGAGCGTATACCAAACATTGCGCGATGAGGCTTATGAAGCGAACAGGGAAATTCCGCGCCGTAATCTTGCGATTTATACATGGGGCAACTCTTCGGCGTTTGATCCTGACAAGGGAGTACTCGCGATTAAACCATCGGGCGTTGATTACGATAAACTAACTCCCGGCTCGATGGTCCTTCTAGATCTTGACGGAAACATTGTAGAAGGCAGCCTGCGTCCGTCATCGGATACAAAAACTCATATTGTTTTGTACCGCGAATTTTTTTCTAAGGCTGGTTGTGATATACGCGGCATCACTCACACACATTCAACTTTCGCTGTTGCGTTCGCGCAGGCAAAAATGAGCGTTCCTGTTTTTGGAACTACTCATGCAGATCATGGAACAGAGAGCATTCCCTGCACAGAATTTATGAGCGAAGAAGCGGTAAAAAATAATTACGAACTGGAAACAGGGAATCTAATCGTTGAAACATTTAAAAATAAAAAATTAAATCCCGCGCATATTAACATGGTGCTTGTCGCGGGACACGGTCCGTTTACATGGGGATCAAGCGCCGCTCAGTCTGTTTATAACAGCGCGGTTCTTGAAGAAATCTGCAAAATGGCACAGCTTACTCTATCTCTTGATCCTCACGCAAAACCTTTGCCTGAACACATTATTAAAAAACATTGGGATCGCAAACACGGAGCCGGCGCTTATTACGGTCAAAAGTAAACGTATGAAGCGGAGAGCGTTCAGTTTATTATTTGTTTTTTTCTCTTTGCTATTTGCCGCATGTATTAAAGAAACTGTTCAAACCGAAAAAATAATTCTAGGTTTTTCTCAGATTGGCGCGGAAAGCGCTTGGCGCAATCAAAATACCCGCTCAGTTCAAGATGCTGCTTCCGATGCCGGTATACAGCTTCTTTTTTTTAATGCTGAGCAAAAACAAGAAAATCAAATTAAGGCAATCCGTTCTTTTATCGCGTATCAAGTTGATGTTATCGCCTTTGTCCCGATTGTGACGGACGGATGGGAAAATGTACTTGAAGAAGCCAGAGAAGCGAATATTCCCGTGTTGATTTGCGATAGGGAAATTGTTATTGAGGATCAAAGTCTTTTTGCCGGATATCTTGGCACTAATATGCTCCAGCAAGGACGCCGTGCGGCTGAATTTTTAATTAACAAATTTATTAATCCTAATACAAGACAATTTATTAATTACAGGAACCGATTTGTTAAAATTGTCGAGTTAAGCGGCACAGAAGGGTCATCGCCTGCAATATTAAGGGCAAAAGGGTTCCGCGATGTTCTTTCGCAATATCCGGGGTTCGAGATTGTTTACAGTGAATCCGGGGATTTTTTGCGATCTAAAGGCTATGAACTTATGTCCAATATACTGGATAAGCTTGATGATATTGATGTTATTTTTTCGCATAACGACGGAATGACGCTTGGCGCTATTGACGCCATGAAAGATCGCGGAATAAAACCCGGCGAAGATATTATCATCGTTAGTATTGACGCTGAACAAGCCGCCATTGACGCGCTAATACGCGGAGAAATAAATTGTGTTGTCGAGTGTAATCCCAAGCAGGGGCCTGATGTTATGCTGCTTGCGGGACTTCTCGCCAGAGGAGAAACTATTCCGCGTGTTATTTATATGAACGAAGAAGTTTTTACAGAATGGGATGACTTATCAAATATTGAACCAAGAGGTTATTGAAAATGGCCCGGTATAATAAAAATGATGAGGCGGAATGTCCTTTAAAAATTTCTCCCGCGCAGCGGATAAAAACATTTCTTATCAACGCCAGTATTATTAAAACAATTAAAAAATCTCATATAGTTATTATCGCTCTTTTACTGGTTCCATTAATTATGAGCATTGTTGTCATTTTTTATAACGCATTAAGTTATGATCGCCTTATTTCCAATGTAGATAAAACTAACCGATTAAATCAGGTAGTAAGGACAGATGTTACTAATGAGTTATGGGATATTGTCGCCGGAAATATATCGTTTGCTTCCGGCAATCAATTTATAATTATCGAAAATATTAATTCCGCTCTTGTGGATATTATACGTACAACAAGGGATATTGAAAACCGCCAGATACTAGAAGTCGCTGGCAGGGCAATGCAGACGCTTTCACGTTACGTAAACAGGCTTGGTTTTCAGATAGAAAATAATTTCCTTGTAATTGAAAATGAAAGAATGTTAGACGAAATCAGGGGAGTATCGGTACTGGTTTCCGAGCTGCTGCAGGATTATATTGTAAGAGAAATTGAATCCGCAGCGGCTGAAAATCAGCGGATTAAAACAAGAGCGATTATTCTTGGCATAACCGAAGCTGTAGTTATTTTAATCACCACTTTTATATCTGTTTTTATCCGGCTGTCCGTCGCTAAGAGTATTAATCGTTCCATCGGCTCTCTCGTTTCTCTTTCCGCGTCTATAGCCGAAGGGAATCTGGACGCGAGAGCTTCTCTTCCCCGCATACAGGAGTTTGAAACTCTTGCTGAGAACCTTAATATTATGGCCGATAAGATTAAATCTTTAATTGATGCGAACACCCGCGAGCAAAGCAATCTTCAGAAATCCGAAATGAGAGCTTTGCAGGCTCAGATTACGCCGCATTTTTTATATAATACAATGGATTCTATTGTATGGCTTGCGGAGGGAAATCATAATGAACAGGTAATTTCCATTACAAGGGCTTTTTCTGATTTTTTCAGAATTTCTTTAAACCGCGGAAATGAATGGGTTCGTGTTCAAGATGAATTTAAACATGCGCAAAGTTATCTTACAATTCAAAAGATTCGTTATAGTGATATTCTTGATTACTCGGTGGAGTATGAACATGAAATGGGACAAATGATAATACTTAAACTTCTTTTGCAGCCGCTTGTAGAAAACGCTCTCTATCACGGAATAAAAAATAAACGAGGCAGAGGTAAAATTTACGTAAAAGGCTGGAAGGAAAATGGTTTTCTCTGCTTTAGTGTAATTGATAACGGAATTGGCATGACAGACGCGAAAATAGCTTTTGTTAAAAACCAGCTTTCAAATCCATTGAATACGCCTTTTCCCGGCGGTATTGAAAATGATCCTGAGAACCGTATCTACGGTTTATACAATGTAACAAAAAGACTGGAATTATATTATAATAAAAAAAATCTTTTGGAAATTCAGAGCGTTTATATGGAAGGCACAACCGTTAAACTATTCATCCCTGAACCAACCACAAACACTTCTTCGGCTGTGAATGATACGCATGCTTCTTCAACCGCAAATATTTTATGGGGAGGATAGGTGTATAAAGTTTTTCTTGTTGAAGATGAAATCGTCATTCGTGAAGGAGTCCGAAATAACATCCCGTGGGATCAAACCCCTTATACGCTTGCGGGAGAAGCTCCGGATGGTGAAATGGCTCTTTCAATGATTCAGGATATTAAACCGGATATTTTAATCACAGATATTAGGATGCCTTTTATGGACGGCCTTACGCTTTCGGGCATTGTAAAAAAGAATCTTCCGTGGATAAAAATCATCATTTTATCAGGCCATGATGAATTTGAATACGCGAAAGAAGCTATCGGCGTTGGCGTTGACGAATATCTTTTAAAACCGGTTTCTTCGCAGGAAATGCTGAAAACTCTTGATAAAATTGCGGAGCGCATTAATGATGAAAAAGAGAAACTTCAGAATATTGAAAAACTGAAGGCGCAGCTTAGATCATCGGCGGATATCTTACGGGACAGATGGCTTTCTGATTTTTTAAACGGAAGAATCTCCGCGGCGAACGCAATTGAACAGGGGAAAGAGCTTGGCATTGATCTTTTGGCGCGTTCTTATATAGTTCTGGCGGCAGGAATAAGATTCCCTCCGGAAAGAGAAGAATTATTTGTTCAAGCAAAAATAATTTATCAATCTATTCTTGAAAAATACCCAAACAGCATCTGGTTTTCTGATAACGAAAAAAATTTTTTCGCTCTTATCAGAGAAATGTCAGATAACGAAGAAGAGACGGCTTATACAATAGCTCAGGCTCTTAAATATGAAATTGAAAGAAAAACAGAATGTGCAGCGATGATTGGAATCGGGCCGAAGGCGCGGAGAATCGGAGAAGCGGCGGCTTCATATCTTACGGCTAAGAAAATTATTAATTACGGAATCAATCAGGGACTTTCCATGATTGCAAGGGATGAGCTGCTGCCCCATGATGAAACCGGTTTTGATCCGTCGCCTCTTTTAAAAATTGACGGCGATATGCTTTTTACAAGATTAAAATACGCGGCTAAAAAGGATATTGATTCTCTGATTCAGGATTACACCAAAGCAATTGATAAAAATTTTGACGAAAACCATATGCTTATATTTTTTACTTTCGGCGAAATAATTATTGCAGCTTCCAGAATAGTTGAAGCGTTCGGCGGAGATATAAGAAATATAACTCCATTCTCTCTTAATCAGGATGATTTAAAATGCATCGCGGATTCAAAAAAAATATTTAACGAAAAAATAAAAAGTCTTCTTAGCTCAGTGATTGAGTACCGTGACGCTCACAGCGAAGGAAGGTATCAATCGGTTATTGTAAAAGCGCGGGATTATATTAATCGTAATTTTAATACGGTTGATATATCGCTCTATTCAACAGCCTCGTATGTTGGTATCAGTCCAAATTATTTGAGTACGATATTCGCACAGGAAACAGGAGAGAATTTTATTGAGTACCTTACAAGGGTAAGAATTGAAAAAGCTAAACAACTTTTGCGTGACACCGCGATGAAGAGCATAGATATCGCCTATGAGACAGGCTTTAACGATCCTCATTATTTCAGCAGTATCTTTAAAAAGAATACAGGTTACTCTCCCAGAGAATTTCGTTTATCGGAAAAAAACATAACTAATTTCGTAAAAAATTAAATCCTTGAGCATTTATCATCACTTGTTTTCCAGTCAGCATAAAAAATCGATAATAATTTAATAATAAAAACCATGTACGTTATATAATAAAATCAATACCATCTTAATAAATATTTTTATTTTTTATGGAGGAAACTATGAAAAAACTTTTAGCAGTACTTGTGGTACTCACATTCGCAGCGTCAATGGTTTTTGCGGGTGGCGGCGGACAGCGGCAGACGGCAGGCAGCGGATTAATTAAAGTCGGTATCGTCAACCTGCACCCATCCGAATCCGGTTATCGTGAAGCGAATGTAAAAGACATGGATGAAGTCTTTACCACAGTAAACGGTTATCTGGCATTGAAAGCCAATTACAACACTCTTAACGAGCAGCTTGATGCCGCAAGGCAGTTCATTAACGACGGTGTAGACTATCTTTTAATTTCAGCCGCTGATGCGAATGGCTGGGATTCAGTCCTCGCCGACGCCAAGAGAGCGGGCATCCCTGTGTTCCTATTCGATCGTATGATTAACACTGCTCAGGAGAATTTTACAGCTGCCGTTATCTCTGATATGCAGAATCAGGGTAAAAACGCTGTTGAATGGCTGGAAACTCAAAATCGCGCCGGAGGATACAGAATCATCCATATCCAGGGTCAGATTGGTTCCGCAGCTCAGATTGGCCGAACTGAACCCTTAGACGCGGCAATTACAAGACACGCTAATTGGTCATTGGTACGCCGCGGTACAGGCGGTGACACATGGAGCGCAGACGAAGCGAAAAGAATCGTGGAAGCTGCAATCGCCGCAAGAGAGAACTTTAATGTTATTTATGCGGAGAATGACGGCATGGCAGAAGGCGCTATGAAAGCGCTGCAGGAAGCCGGTATCTCTCATGGCGTAAACGGCGATGTTTGGATTATGGGTTTTGACTTTAATAAATTTGCCCTCAGGTATGTCATGAGCGGCGCTTGGAATTTTAACGGCCAATGCAGTCCTTTCCAGGCTAAAGTAATTGATGGATTTATCAAGACATTGCATTCAGGCGGCAAGTTGAATATTCCCGCTTCCAATTGGCCTGCTTTTGGCAGAACATATAACAATGTTGTTATCAATCCCGAAATCGTCATTGACAACGCTAGAATCAACCAGGCTTTTATTGATCAATACGGACTTGGTAACTAAGGTTATTGAATTATTTCAATATTTTGAATTAATCTGACGGTGCAGAGAATGCGGTTTATAAGGCATACCCTGCGCCGTTTAATTATGCAGATTTTACATTATAATTTTTTATGCGGATTATTAATTATGAAGGCGGAAATGTATAATGGAAAATGATTTAATCCTATCCATGCGGAATATCAGCAAAGAATTTCCTGGGGTAAAGGCATTGACAAATGTGGATTTTTTTCTTCGTAAAGGCGAAATTTGCGCTTTAATGGGCGAGAACGGAGCCGGCAAGTCAACATTGATTAAAGTTTTGACCGGAGTTTATCATAAAGATTCCGGTCAAGTAAATATAGATGGAATTAATAAACCAATAACAATTAAGTCTCCTCAAGAGGCGCAAAATTTGGGTATCAGTACAGTTTATCAGGAGATAACGCTTTGCCCTAACATTACTGTTGCCGAGAATCTTTTTATTGGGCGCGGTAAATACAACTTTGTTAACTGGCGCATCATGGATAAAAGAGCTAAAGAACTATTGAATAATCTTGGTATTCCCGCAAAGCCGGGGCAGCAGCTCTCCAGTTGTTCTTTGGCAGTGCAGCAAATGGTTGCTATTGCCCGCGCTGTTGATATGGAATGTAAAGTTTTGATTCTGGATGAACCCACATCTTCACTTGATGAACACGAAGTAGCGAAACTTTTTTCTCTTATGCGCGATCTTAAGACGCGCGGTGTTGGTATTATTTTTGTCACACATTTTCTGGAACAGGTATATAAGATATGTGACACAATTACTGTGTTACGCAACGGCGAGCTTGTCGGAAATTTCACAACAAAGGATCTGCCGCCCGTGGAACTTATCGCAAAAATGATGGGCAAAGCTCTGAGCGATTTATCAGAACTGCGGAAGAAGGATGTATCCGGTAGAGAGAGCAGCATGCCTTTTTACGCTGCGGCAGGACTTTCCAGCGCAGCGGGCGTTAAGCCTTATGACATTAAAATTTATAAAGGTGAAGTAAACGGATTTGCCGGTCTCCTTGGTTCAGGGCGCAGTGAAAGCGTACGCGCGATTTTTGGCGCGGACAGAGTAATCGGAGGCAAGGTGACCATAAAAGGAAAACCCGTTAAGATTGCAAAACCAATTGAAGCCATGAAACGGGGAATAGGTTATCTTTCTGAAGATCGCAAAGTCGACGGTATAATCGGCGATTTATCTGTGCGTGACAATATTATTCTTGCCCTTCAGGTTATGAAAGGCTTTTTCAAACCAATTTCCAAATCCAAAGCGGAAGCTTTTGCTGATGAATATATTAAACTTTTAGGTATAAAAACCGCTTCAACGAATACGCCGATTGGTTCTTTATCCGGCGGAAATCAACAAAAGGTTATTTTAGCCAGATGGCTTTTGACGCATCCTGAATATTTAATCCTTGACGAACCTACTCGCGGTATAGATGTTGGTACCAAAGTTGATATCCAAAAATTAGTACTTAAGCTTGCTGAAGAAGGCATGAGCATTACTTTCATTTCATCTGAAATCGAAGAGATGGTGCGCACCTGCTCCCGTCTGATCGTCATGAGAGATCGTAATGTTGTAGGCGGATTGGCAGGTGATGAGATAACGCAGGATAATATTATGCACACTATTGCAGGAACTCATAACGAGCCTTTAAGGCCAAGTTACGAGAGTACTGGAAGCTGCGCTGTAAGTACGGAGGGTGCAGATAATGAGTAAGCCGCACAGTGCTATTAATATGATGGGTGCTAGATTTAATTTTATTCTCATGCCTGTAGCTGTTTTACTATTATTACTGGGAATTAATATAATCGCGGATATTTTCAGGCTTGGTTTATCTAATGCTTTTAACTTTTTTATAATTGAATTCAGATTAAATAATCTTGGTAACCGGGTACTGGGCGGAAATCCAATCAGCATTTTAAATCTTGCTTCCGAACTTGCGATTATCTCTATCGGAATGACGCTTGTAACCGCTTCTTCGCGCGGCCAGGATATCGGGGTTGGCGCTGTCGCGGCTATTGGGGCGAGCGTTTTTGTTTATATAATCCGGTTGAGTTCAGAAGTTACATTGTTTTGGGTGCTTTTAGCTTTTGCAGCAAGTATCGCCGCTTGTATGCTTTGCGGCGTGTTTAACGGTACCTTAGTTGCAAAATTTAAAATACAGCCAATGATAGCGACGCTGATCATGTTTACATCCGGCCGTTCAATAGCTTATGCAATTAACGGCGGAGCGTCTCCCAAAGTTTTTGATGATTTTACTTTACAAATCGGCGGCTTTATTCACGGTGTTCCGGTTCCAACTCCGATATTCATCGTGCTGTTATATGGTTTAATCTTTTTCCTAATCTTTAAATTTACGAATCTGCGGCTGTATGTACAGTCAGTAGGCATTAACGAGAAATCCGCTTACTTAAACGGAATTAACCCTGCCGCAATTAAAATACTGACTTTTGTTATTATTGGTTTTTGTGTAGCCGGCGCCGGAGTAATAAATGCCTGCAGAATGCAAAGGGTGGATCATCTGGCAATTTTAGGCGGTATTGAAATGGACGCGATTCTGGCGGTTGCGATCGGGGGGAATTTATTAAGCGGCGGAAAATTTAGTATAATAGGCTCTTTAATCGGCGCTTACACAATAGAAACGTTAAATGTAACCTTGCTCAGGCTTGGAGTTTTGCCGGAACCGATTAGGGTTTACAAAGCGACATTCATCATATTGCTTATGGTTTTAAGTTCACCCGTTGTTAAAAATTTTATTACCCAAATGTGGAGCAGCTTAACCGCGAAACATGGTCTGTCCGCTGATAATGGTCAGATAAAGGAGGAAGGTTAATATGCAAAAAAAATCTTCCTCTGAACGCATCGCGCTGCCAAAGCAGCGCGTGGACAAACAAACTGAAATAAAAACTCCCGGCGCCAGTAAAATTAATCAGCTTTCGGATTCTAATCTGTTATTGCTGATTGCGGTTTCTATTTTCATTATTCTATATGTGTTTGCAATGATTTTTTTTGGCGGCAGCTTTACCAGATTCCAGGGGTTTTTTGATTTATTCAATAACAATGCATCTCTGCTTATCCTTGCCTGCGCCTTAAGCATTGTAATGATTGGAGGCGGCATTGACATTTCTGTCGGCGGTGTTGTTGCTTTAATTACTGCGGCATGCGCAGTTTATCTTGACTCTGGTACAGGTAATATATTTACATCTGTTTGTATTGCAATGGGTATCGGTTTGGCATTCGGGCTGGTTCAGGGCTTTTTGGTAGCGTATATGAATGTGCAGCCGTTTATTATTACTTTAGCAGGTATGTTTTTTGCCAGGGGAATGGCAACCGTTATTACTGCAAACTCACATACGGTTAAGCTTGAAAGTTTTGTCCAGCTTAAGAGTATCAGGTTGGAAATTGACTCTCTTGGCTATATCGCCAGAAACGGCAATTTAATCCCAGCGACAATTGATATAGGGGTTTTTATCGCGTTATTTCTGATAGTGATTATCGCTGTCACTTTAAAGTGGACAAGGTTTGGACGCAATTTATATGCTGTCGGCGGTAACAGCCAAAGCGCGCTGATGCTTGGGATTAATGTTAAGCGTACCAGGTTCTATTCTTATGTAGTCTGCGGACTCTTTGCAGGCATTGCTGGATTTGTTTTTCTTCTGAAAGCAGGCTCCGGTTATTCACAGCATGCCTTTATTTTCGAAATGAAGGCTATTGCCGCGTCTATAATCGGCGGCACAATGTTAACAGGCGGTGTCGGTAATATTGTCGGTTCGCCTATTGGTGTTTTAGTTTTAATGACGATAGAAACTATTGTAAGAGGTTCAGGAATAACTGCCGGCGGAAGGATATGGCTGCAGGATGTAACGACTGGTACAATACTTTTCCTTGCGCTTATGCTGCAAAGCGTGATTCTCTCACACCGGGGCAATGGCAGTTTTAAGAAAAATATTTTCAAATGGCTGAAGTTTCAACGATAATTTCCTTGGCGGCTGCTCTGACTACATTCGATCTCATTGTGTAAAAGTATAAATACGTTTCTATTTCTTTCCCGAGTAAAATTTCTGCATTACAAAAAAAGCGGGCTTTCTTGTTTTTCGATCTGCGTCAATTAACCCCTTGCGGTTAAAACGTTCCTGATAACGGTTGAGCCGCCGGGGACAGCGAAAGTCGTAAAGTATCCACGGGGTTGTGCCTGCGATGTACGGACATTTTTTGAAAACCTCAACTTGTTGTTCGTAGATATGCTTTTGTTTATCTTCAGTCCAAAGATCGTCAACTGTTCCTCTTTGCCCGAGACGCGCGTCACCGCCAAACTCGCATATAAGGACAGGCTTTTCAGGATTTGAGTTGTTTAATATTTTAGGAAGTTTTTCAAAATCAGGATCGTACCAGCCATAGTATTCATTAACGCCGATAACGTCAAGGAATTCCGAAAGTCTGTCTTCGATTTTTAATTTTTCGTGATTGATCAGACATGCCGCGGATACTAGACGCGATTCATCAAGAGCCTTTGCTTTTTTCGCGAGCCTTGACATGAACTCTAGTCTCGGATCGTCGTCGGCATTTTCATTTCCGACAGACCAGATAATTACGCTTGCGCGGTTTCGATCGCGCAGAATAAGTTCGCACAGCTGATTCTCAGCGTCTTTGTATGTATCGGCGTTGTCAAATGCTATCGCCCAGTAAACCGGAACTTCTTCCCAGAGCAGTGCGCCTTCTTCGTCAGCGATTTTCGCAAAGCGTGCGTCATGAGGATAATGCGCCAGCCGGAAATAATTTCCGTTCATTTCTTTTAGATCGCGGATTGCCTGCCTGATTATTTCTTCGTTTGTTGTTTTTCCCAATTTAAAATGATCTTCATGAACACAAACGCCGCTTAAAAATATTTTCTTTCCGTTAAGGAAAATTTCCTGCCCCTTTGTTTTAATTTCTCTGAAACCTATTTTGTCCTTAACTGCGTCTGTCTTAAACGATATTGATACATCGTAGAGTTTAGGATTATCAGGGCTCCATAATTCAGGCTTAGCGGAAAATTTAATTGATCCTTTTCCGTTATTAATTTCAATTTCCTGTTTTATTCCAAGCTCATTAATTTCGAGAAGCGCTTTCCCGTCTGCGGTTGAATTATCTGAGCTTACAATTTCTATGTCAGCCTGAATGTTAGAAAATGTTCCGTCCGGACAGAGCCTTACAAACCAGTCTTTGATATAAACCTGCGGAAGACGGACAAGGTAAACGTCCCTGTAAATTCCTCCGTAGTTAAACCAGTCTGTGTTTTCCATCGGGACGCGATCTGATTTCCGCCTTGCGTCAACTACCGCGATTATTCGGTTGTCTTTTTCTACTGTATCGCTGATATCAACATTGAACGGAGTTGACGCGCCGTCATGTGTGCCGATAAATTTTCCGCTTAAAAATATTGATGTTCTGTAAGCCGCGCCTTCAAAACGCAAAAGCAATTTCTCGCCTTGCGCTTTTGGAAAGTATCGAAATGTTCTTGTGTAAATTCCAGAGCCTTCAAAATAATGCAGTTCTGATTTTTCAAGGTTCCAAACAGCCGGAACTTTTAAAAGCTCCCAGCTTTCCCAGTCGTAATCGAGCGGCATCTCTCCGCCGGACGAATTATACCGCGTTTCTTTAAACCATTTCGCTCTGCGGCATGTATCGTAAAGATCTTCCGCGAAATTCCACTTGCCGTTTAATGATTCTGTTTCTCTGCCGCAGATATTTACAAGAGAGTCTGATTCCAGTTTAATTTTTAGATATTCGTTTTCATAACTGGAATAGTGAATGTCAGATAAAAAATTTCCCGATTTTTCTTTCATGTTATCTCCTAACTTTTTATTTCACAGACAGAATGACGCTCAAGTATTGTGCAGGGAAGCGAAATTCGTTCTATGCTTTTTTTATTTTGATTAATCTGATTTAAAACTAATTCTGCGCACCTCTGGCCGATTTCATTTAAAGGCGGCTGAACAGTCGAAAGCGCCGGCACATAACCCTGGCTTATGCTTCGGTTATCAAAACCAAACAGCGAAATATCTTTTCCAATTTTTAAGCCAAGTTCCGCTGCCTGTTCATAAACGCCGCATGCCATCATATCATTAAACGAAAAAATCGCAGATACTTTTTTTGTCAGCATCTTTGCGGCCAAACGGTATCCTGAGATCCGATCCCAGTCGCCGTACATTATTATGTCATTTTTAATTTTTATACCGTGTTTTTTTACTGCCGCGTTAAATCCTTTAAGCCGCGCTTTTGTATGGTAACTTGTAACAGGCCCGCAAATAACTCCGATATTCCTGTGTCCTTTCGAAATTAAAATTTCTGTAACATCATTAGCGGCTTTTTCATCATCGTAAATCACTGATTGAAACACATCTTTACAGGGATAACAGTACGCGTAAACAAAAGGGATTTGTACCTGTAACGGAATGTAATTAATTTCCCGGCAATGGTACCCGACATATATAATTCCCTCAACCTGTTTTGCGATCATGCTTCTAATCATGTTGTCTGTCAGCTCGTGATGCGTGGGTGTGTCTGTAAAGTCGTTGCTGTAGCGTTTAAATAATCTCATATTACCTAAAATAATTTCATAGCCGTTTGCTTCACAATAAGAATCGATGCCGTCAACAATTTCCGGCGCGTTAAATACAGTTAAATCTTCGGTGATTATTCCTATGGTGTTTGTTTTTTTCTTCTGAAGGTTTTTTGCAAGAGCGTTGGGCATATAATGCAGTTCTTTGGCAAGATCGATTATCTTTTTGGCTTTAACCTTGCCAGCGGCGCCGCTTTTACCGTTTAAAACATTTGAGACCGTAGCTGTAGAAACGCCGGTTAAACGTGCAATTTCTTTAATTGTTACCATTTAGACTATATTAAAGTTTAGACTATATACTATTATTTTGTAAACCAATGTTTTATTTTTGAAATATTTTTATTGACAATCGATAAATGTAAGGTTAGTATATACTCAATCATTTTACCTAAACGTTTAGGTAAAAATCTTAATTTTTTGGAGGAATGTATATGAAAAAAATCGTAGTTACCGGTTTGATCCTGCTGATAGTCAGCGGTATGGTATTTGGCAGCGGTCAAACACAACAAGCCACCGGAAGAACTGTTATTACTTTTTCTTTCTGGGGAACTCCCGAAGAATGGGCGGTTACACAGGCCACAGCCGACAGATTTAACAATTCTCAAAACAGGATCGAAGTAATGGTCAGGCAGATTGCATGGGAAGTCTATGACGCTACGCTTAATACAATGGCCGCAGCAGGAAGGCTTCCGGATTGCGGCATGATGCAGGAAGCGTCTGCACTGTCATTCGCAGCTAATGGCTTGCTTGCGGATATGTCGCAGATGTATCCGGCGGGAGCAGCGAGGCCTCTTGACAGTCTCAGGTTCAGAGATGCCTCAGGGAGAACAGTCGCTTATTCAACCGCAAACGAAATCCTTCTTTTATATTACAACAGAGATATGTTCGATAAAGCCGGTGTTCCTTATCCGCCGTCAAGAGTAGAAGACGCGTGGACATGGGATCAATTCGTTCAAACAGCGAAAAGGCTGACGTTAGACGCAAACGGCCGGACACCCAATGACACAGGTTTTGACCGCAACAGGATCGTGCAATACGGCGCAATGGTAGAAAATCTTACATGGCAGCTCGAAGTATGGGCGCTCAGCAACGGCGGCGGTTTTTATGCGCCGGACGGTAAAAGCGTAATTATTGATCAGGCTGCCGCTATCGAAGCAATTCAAAATGTCGCCGATCTTCACCTTGTGCATAACGTTGCGCCTCTTTCCGCAGGGAACACCGATGATGGTATTCAGCGTTCAATACTTACAGGCACTGTCGCAATGGCTACAGGCGGCCAGTGGAATGTCGGAACGGCTTTTCCCGGTTCAGGCATTAACTACGGCGTCGCAGTACTTCCTTATATGAAAGAGAAAGTTACAATTAACACAGGCGGTCCTGTTGTTGTTTTCTCACAATCTAGGAATCAAGCGGCGGCGATGGAATGGCTCAGGTGGTATACACAAGAAGAAAACTCTTGGGGTTTAATTGAATCCGGTATCTGGATGCCGATTCTGGATAAGTACTATACAAACGACGCTGATACAAGAAGATGGATTAGTAATCCTAACTTCCCGCCTTATAATGAATACAAATCAGCTGTTGTTGATTACGCAAGAACAAATTCGAGATCAACTTCATGGTATTTTACTCCGAACACAAATATTTTTAACGAACTTCTTGGATCAGTGCTTAGCGATGTATGGACAGGAAGAAGAACAGCAAGGGATGTAATTACCGCAAACGCAGCGGCCTTGCGAAGAGCTCATGCCGGCAATTAATTAATTTTTACCACAGAGAACAGAAGATTAAAATTATTTTCTTTTGTAAACTCTGTGGTAGTATTTCTTTCTGCCGGGGTACAGGAGCAATCAAATTGACTGATGGCAAAATAATTTTTAAGAACACAAAATTAAAACCTTATCGTTCAGCGGCAGCTACAAAAATTGCAAGACAGGAAGCGAGAGCGGCTTATCTTTTTCTTATACCCGCGTTTGTCGGTCTTACTGTGCTTACATACGGGCCTTTACTTGCTGTATTCGGAATTAGTTTTTTTAACTGGAGAGCCGGCTCTCCAATTCTTACATTTACCGGTGTTTCAAATTATATCCGCCTTTTTACGGAAGATCCTTATTTTAAGGATTCAATAAAAGTAACCGCATATTTTACATTGCTCGCTGTTTTTGACAGTTTGATTTATTCGCTTGTTGTAGCAATGTTGTTAAATCGAAAAATCCCGGCCAGAGGTTTTTTCAGAGCTATTTTTTATATACCCTATGTTCTTCCCGCTGTCGCGGTGTATATGGGATGGTATTTGCTATATGATACTAACTTTGGTTTTTTTAATTATATTTTAACATTATTAAATATTGATAAGATTCAATTTCTTCAGGATTCAAGACTTGTAGTTCCGTCGCTCGTTTTAATCGCCGTATGGCTATCAGGAAATTTGATTGTTATATTTCTTGCCGGACTGCAAAATGTGCCCCGTGTTTATTATGAAGCCGCCGAGATTGACGGAGCTAGTTCATGGCAGCGGTTTTGTTATGTTACAGTTCCGGGAATGACGCCGATTATTTTTTATAATTTATTAATGGCGATAGTTACTAATATGCAGGTAGTGACTCCCGCGCTTGCGCTTACAGGCGGTCAGCCCGGTAACTCAACAAGATTCCTCACATACCTTATGTATTATGAGGCTTTCAGAAACGGCCGGTTAGGCCACGCCAGCGCGATATCATTTGTCTTTTTTATTATTGTCGCGATATTTACCGCGATTTTATTTGTCACGTCCAAGGAATGGGTGTTTTACGAGGGGGATAAATGAATAGGGGTGAACAGCGCAAGAAACATGAACGCGATTTTAATTATTTTGCTTTAGCAGGAACGATTGTTATGGCTTTTTTGGTTTTATTCCCAATATGGTGGATTATAAGATCAAGCCTGATGAGCCTTCCTGAATTGTATGCGACTCCTCCCGCGATTCTTCCTCCTAATTGGCTTTTTTCTAATTATCCTAAGGCTTTGGAATTATTTCCTTTCTGGCTTTATTTTAAAAATACAATGACAATTATTATTCCGGCAGTACTTGCAGGAACGATCACGGCAACCTTCTGCGGTTACGCATTTGCGCGTTTAAGGTTTCCAGGTAAAAAATTTATTTTTTCTTTATGCGTAGGTTCAATGCTGCTTCCCACAATGGTTACTTTAATCCCTCTGTATATTATGTGGTCAAGAACGCCGCTAATGGGCACATACTGGCCTCTCATTCTTCCTTACTTCTGCGGAGGCGGCGCTTTTAATATTTTCCTAATCAGGCAGTTCATGCGTACCATTCCAATGGAACTTGATGAAGCGGCATACATCGACGGAGCGGGATACTGGACAATTCTTACAAAGATCATTATTCCCGCCATTAAGCCCGCGATGATTGTTGTTGCACTGCTTCTGTTTATTCTATTGTGGAATGATCTTTTAATGCAGACAATATATATTCATGATACGTATAAATTTACTGTTTCTATCGGTTTGACAGTTTTTAGAAGTTCGCTAAGGCAGGATTGGCAGATGTTAATGTGTGCTACGTGTATGGCTTTTATTCCGGGAGTAGTTTTCTTTTTGATCGGTCAAAAGTATTTTATAGAAGGTATTGTCCTTACAGGCATGAAGAATTAAAATGAGATATAAAAATTTTTTTAATATCGTAATTATGACACAGCTTCCGGTTATTGCCGGATCTAAGTTTACCGGAGTGTAAGGAAAATGAAAAAATCACTGCCGCTTTCATCAATTCATATTGATGATTCTTACTGGAACAGATTTACAAAGCTAATCCCTGACAAAGTTATTCCGTATCAATGGGAAGTGTTAAATGACCGCAAGAACGGCGCTCCGCCAAGTTACTGTTTAAAAAATTTTAAAATAGCGGCCGGTGAGGAAGAAGGAAAGCAGCAGGGGATGGTCTTTCAGGATTCGGACGCCGCTAAATGGCTGGAAGCGGTCGCGTACAGCCTCGCGAATCATCCCGATCCTCAGCTTGAAAAAACGGCGGACGAAGTTATCGATCTGATAGGACGCGCTCAGGAAAAAGACGGATACCTTGACACATATTTTTCTCTTAATCACCCTGATGAAAAATGGATGAATCTTACAGAAGGCCATGAGCTTTACTGCGCTGGTCATTTAATAGAAGCCGCTGTCGCTTATTTTGAAACCACAGGAAAAAAACCGCTTCTTGATATTGCGTGTAAGCTGGCGGATTTGATCTGTAATACATTCGGCCCAGAAGACGGAAAATTACACGGCTACCCCGGGCATCCTGAAATTGAACTTGCGCTTGTCCGTTTGTATTATGCTACAGGCGTTTCGCGTTACCTTAACATGGCAAAATATTTTATTGATGAACGAGGCGGAACTCCGAATTATTTTTTAGAAGAAAAAAAACGTCCGGGATACCGGCCGATTTGGGGAACTTTTTTTGATCCTGCGTATTTTCAATCGCACCTTCCTGTCCGAAAACAAAATACCGCAGAAGGTCATTCTGTCCGCGCGCTTTATCTTTACAGCGCAATGGCAGATATTGCTTATGAATTTAATGACAGCGTATTATTGGAACAATGTAAAATCCTTTGGGACAACATTGTTCAAAAGCGGATGTACATTACAGGAAGCGTCGGCTCGTCGGGATTTTTAGAACGCTTCACGACAGATTATGATTTGCCAAATGACTCTAATTATTCAGAGACCTGCGCATCAATTGCTCTTGCCATGTTCGGCGAGCGAATGGCAAAAGCCGCAGGTGACGCTTCCTATTTTGATATTGTCGAGCTTGCTCTTTATAACACAATCATGAGCGGCATCTCGCTTGAAGGCGATAAATATTTTTATGTTAACCCGCTTGAAGTATGGCCTGAAACCTGCATGGATTTTACTTCACGTTCTCATATAAAACCTGTGCGGCAAAAATGGTTTGACTGCGCGTGCTGCCCGACAAATGTCGCGCGTACTTTTACAAATCTTGGCCGCTACATTTATTCAAAAGAAGACGATGAACTTTATATAAATATGTTCATCAAAAATGAAGCGTCATTTGATATAAACGGGAAGAAGATTAATCTTTCTCTTGATACCGATTATCCCAAAACAGGGAATATTAAAATTTCTGTTAATGGTGGAGACGCGACCTTTACTTTAAATATCAGGATGCCTTCTTTCGCCAATGACTTTACCGTAAAGATTACCGGCAGCCCTGTTACCGTAAAATACAGGAACAATTACTGCCGGCTGGAAAGTATTAAAAGCGGAGCTGAAATTATTGTATCGTTTTCCATTAAACCGCGGATTATTTATTCAAGCCCGAAAGTTCATTATAACTGCGGTAAAATCGCCATTGCCCGCGGCCCGGAAATATACTGTCTTGAAGAATGTGATAACGGAAAAAACCTCGCGGCTCTTTCGCTTGACACATCAGCACCTCTTACAGAAATTTGGCGCGGCGATCTTCTGGGCGGGATCACGCAGATTAAAGCTAAAGGAAAAAGACTCATTGAGCCTGATGAAGCTCCTTCATTCTCTGAAATATTTTCTCCTCGTTCTGTAGACGCTGAGCTTACCGCTATCCCCTACGGCGTCTGGTGTAACCGCGCTCCCGGCGAGATGCTCGTGTGGATAAGAACGGAGTAATTTAAAGAAACATCGCCATATATAAGGGGAGGGTTATTTTTTTTTCATTCTGTCCGATATTGCCGGAAATTAATTTATAGCCTATTTTTATATCAGGATTTAAAAGCAGGTTATTCAATGAAACAGTTGAGCCTTTTCCTGCCTTTACTTCTATGGGGACAACAGCGCCGTCTCTGTTTATTAAAAATTCTATTTCCTGCGAACTGTTATCATCTTTATAATAATTTAACTTGATGTTTTTTTTCATTAGTATGTCCGCGATAAAATTTTCATAAATTCCGCCTTTAGCCTGTCCTTTAAGCGTATTATTGATAATTTCCTTTTTTATTTCAAAGCCGTACATTGCGCATAACAACCCGATATCATTTAAATAAATCTTATATTGATCATCGCGCTCGTAAGCCGCCAGAGGAAAAGACGGCGTTGACACATTGCGGCAGAATCGAATAAGATTAGCATCGCGCAGCCATTCAAGGCTGTTCGCGTACTTTCTTGCAGTCGCGCCTTTTTCAACAACCGAAAATTGAAACTTCTTGTTTTCTTTCGCTAATTGTCTTGGAATAGAAAGATAACAATTTCTGGCTTTTGGTTTTTCTGTCATAGACGCGTATTTTGAGATATCATCCATAAAACCGTTTAAGATTTTTTCCTGTTCATTATGAACTTCAGAAAAATTATTAGATTCCAGATAACGGTTAACTACAGCGGGCATTCCGCCTATTGTTATATATTCGCGGAGATATTTCATCATCTGCGTATTTATAGATTCCGGTATTTTTTCCAAACTGAAAAAATATTCTTTAATATTATCTATCGTATTTTTATTGATTCCCGCAGCCCATAAAAATTCTTCAAAGTCCAGCGAATGCATCTCAACTTGAGTTTCGTATCCAACCGGAACAGAGGTTATCTCTTTGTAATTTATCCCGAGCAGAGAGCCTGATGCTATGATATCATATTTATTATCCAATGCCAGAAATTTTAAAGCTGTCCGCGCTTTGGGACATTCCTGTATTTCGTCAATAAAGATTAAAGTGTCACCCGGAATGAGTTCAATATTTTTGAAAAACACTGACATTTTTTTATAGATTTCTTCCGCTTCAAGGCTACCTTCAAAAATTGCTGAAAGTTCGGGGTTTTCTACAAAATTTATGTAAAGATATTTTTTATATGACTCTCTGCCAAATTTATCAATAATGAAGGTTTTTCCTATTTGCCTTGCGCCTTTTACAAGAAGGCATTCATTTTTCTTATTTTTCTTCCAATCTGTCAGAACTTGTTCAATTTTTCTTATCAACATTACTTAAATTATGCATATTTTTGGATAGTTAAGTCAAGTAAAAACGCATATATTTAGATAGATAAATTTGAGGAAACGCATATTTTTGGATAGTTAAATCAAGTAAAAACGCATATTTTTAGACATTAAAAATTAGAAATTTGCATGTTTTTGGATAATTAATCAAGGCTTCTTTACGGGAGGAAAATTTCCGCTTATTAATTAATCTCCACCTTTTCCCACACTGCCTTCAATGTTTCTCTCATTATATAAGGCGGGCGGCGGCTGATTTCTCCGCCTGTGTCCCAAAGGATTGGGCATATACCGTAGTTAAGACTATATTGGGTTACCGCTGCCATCCATTTGACGCGGTCTTCTTCTTTTTTGTTTCTGAACGTTACACCGTATTCGCCGATTATTACCGGAACGCCTTTATCAAAAAAATTTATTTTTAATTTATTTAACTGTTCGGTTAAATGCTGATAATCCGCGGGCGACCCCCAGTTGTCAGCAAAACCCCAGTTGTTGTCATGTTCTTCGGCGATTGTAAAAATTGAGGGATCGTAATAATGAACTGAAAGTATCAGGCGGTGCTCTGTTTTATCAGAAGGCAAAATAAAAAATGGATCGCATGTTAAAGTGATATCTGTCCAGTAACCGGCGATAAGCAGGAATCGATTTTCGTTTCCTTCTGCGCTTCGGACTGTGTCTACAAATGTTTGGTTTAACATATTTACTAATCCGAACGCTTCGCTTTTACCGCTTAAGCCGCCGCTCCATCTATTCCAAAGATCATCAAAACCAATTTCATTCATCGATTCAAAGATTAATCTGTCCTGAGACACTCCGGAAAATTTTTGGGCGATCTGTTTCCAGACAGCGGTAAACTTGGCGCTTGTTTCTTCTGGATTATTTGAAGCATTCAATATCCAGCTCTTGTCCGAATGTCCGCCGTCATGATGCAGATTTATTATGCAGTATAAATCTTCTTCAAGTATCCAGTTTACAACCTCCGCGACCCGATCCATGCGGTTCGGGCATCTTACGCAATCCGCAAAAACACAATCGCCGATTAAATAATCAGGAGCTGGACCAATGTACTCCGCCCATGTTACAGGAAGGCGTATTGTTTTGTAGCCGTAATTTTTTAGCGCGCGGATTAAATCGCGGGTGATTTGCGGATTCCCCCAGCCTGTTTCTCCTGCGTGCCAGTGATTAGTGCCGATTGCGTCAAGGGTGTTGCCGATATTTATTCCAATGCTTAAGTTTTGAACAAACATCATCGCGGAATTATTCGGAAGATTTTCTTTAATATTAATAATTCTCTCCTGATTAGAACCACTGCTGCTTGAATCAATGTTTTGCGGTTTGCAAGTTATTAATGTCAGTAAAATAAAAACTATTAATATGGTTTTTATCTTCACGTAACTTTTCTCTTTTAAATCTTAGCGCCTGCGCGGACTAAAACCGGTATGCTCAAAAAGCCGTGGGTTTCTGTTATCCATCTGCCGCCTTTAATTGTCTCTCCTGTTATATATTGTTTCCATTCGCCTTCGGGAAGATAATAAGTTACAGTGTTGTCTTCGCTGAAGACAGGCGCTACAAGCAAATCACCTCCGAGCATATACTGGCGATCAAGGTACGCGCATGCCGGATCGTCCGGGAATTCCAAAAACATCGCGCGCAGTACAGGGATTCCTTTTTCATGCGCTTCTTTGGATGATTTTAAAATATACGGCATTAATTTCGCTTTAAGTTCCGTAAAGTAACGGCAGACATCCGCGGATTCTTCGTCGACGCTCCACGGGACTCGGTATGAATGACTTCCGTGCAGCCTTGAATGAGACGATAAAAGCCCGAAAGCAAGCCAGCGTTTAAATAAAGCCGCGTTTGGAATTCCTTCAAAGCCTCCGATGTCATGACTCCAAAAACCGAATCCCGAAAGACTTAAAGAAAGTCCGCCTCTTAAAGTTTCCGCCATCGCCTCGAATGTTGATTCGCAGTCGCCGCCCCAATGCAGCGGGAATCTCTGTCCGCCTGTTGTTGCGCTCCGCGCGAATAAAACCGCTTCGCCTTTTCCGCGTTTTCTTTCCAATAGCTCGAACACAACTTTGTTATAAATATACGAATAAAAATTATGATGACGCTCGGGATCTCCTCCGTCAAAATATACAGTATCTTGAGGTATTACCTCGCCGAAATCTGTTTTAAAACAATCGACGCCCATGTCCATTAAAATTTCAAGCTTGTCTGTATACCATTTGCACGCCGCAGGATTTGAAAAATCAACTAACGCCATCCCTGCCTGCCATTCATCGCGCTGAAAAACAGAGCCGTCTTCGCGTTTTAAAAAATAGCCGCCCTTTCTTCCTTCTTCGAAAAGTATCGAGCGCTGAGCGATGTACGGATTTATCCACACGCATATTTTTATTCCCTTCGCTTTTATCCGCGACAGCATGCCTTTTGGATCCGGGAATGTTTCTTTGTCCCATGTAAAATCGCACCAGTTAAAACCTTTCATCCAGAAACAGTCAAAATGAAAAACCGATAAAGGTATTTTTCTTTCTTCCATTCCGTTTATAAAACTCATAACGGTTTTTTCATCGTAAGAAGTTGTGAATGATGTAGAAAGCCATAAACCGAAACTCCATTCAGGCGGCATTGCCGGTCTTCCTGTAAGAGCGGTGTAGCGTTCAAGGATTGTTTTTGGTTCAGGGCCGTAAATGATAAAGTATTCAAGGTATTCGCCGCTTACGCAGAATTGCACGCGGGAAGTTTTTTCGCTGCCGATTTCAAGCGATACTCTTCCGGGATCATTTATAAAAATTCCGTACCCTTTATTTGTCATGTAAAAAGGAATGTTTTTATACGCAAGTTCGCTTGCCGAGCCGCCGTCGGCGTTCCAGATATCTATTGCCTGACCGTTTTTTATTAACGGGCCGAATCGTTCGCCAAGTCCGTACACAAGCTCGCTGACAGTAAGCGAAAGTTCATCTTTAATAAACGCGGTTTTTGTGTTAAATGGAACGGCTCCCTGCCCAGATAATTTATTTAAACTTTCGGGAGTACATTCCATGTAACCTGTTGATTTGGATAAATTTT
>JGI24695J34938_10000668_pt1 | contig 32394 bp, 23 predicted proteins | sample TergutCo191P3_FD_34938 | JGI IMG/M metagenome (IMG submission 34938)
CCGCGCCTAGACCGGCTCCTGTTCAGGCAGCTCAGGCGCAAGCCGCGCCCAGACCAGCTCCTGTTCAACAGGCGGCCGCGGTTCATACCGCGCCTGCTCAGGCAGCTCCTCAAGCGGCTCCCGCGAAAACCGCCGCGCAAACAGCGGCTGCAAGCGAAGACGCCAAGAAAGCAGGAAAAGAAGCAGGTTCAATCCTTCGCGTAGACTCCAAGCGAATTGATGATCTTCTTAATCTTGTTTCCGAAACTGTAATTACAAAGGCGACCTTTAACCAAATCAATTCGCAGTTCACCGAACTTACAGCGCATCTTCGTGAATTGGAAAATCTATACAGAGATAAAATTAAAAGCCTCTTTGACTCATTGCCCGATTATCTTGAGAACATTCAGGACGGCAAATCGGTTAAAGACATCCGCAAGGATATTAACGAGCAGTACGGCGATATTTTTACAATATTTGATCCTTTCGAAACCTCGTTTAAAACCAGCATCGCGAAATTCCGCGCGAATTCCCAAAACCTTGGGCGTATTTCCGGCGAGCTTCAGGAAGGCGTTATGCGCATCCGAATGGTTCCAATCAGCCAGATTTTCAGCCGGTTCCCGCGTCTTGTTCGCGACCTTTCAAAATCATTAAATAAAAAAATCAACCTGGTGATCGAAGGTGAAGACACAGAACTTGATAAAACAGTTGTCGATGATCTTCTCGATCCTATCATGCACTCGGTGCGAAACTCTATCGACCACGGCATTGAATCCGCGGAAGAAAGACGCGCGTCCGGCAAGCCCGAAGAAGGCACGGTTCTGTTAAAAGCCGCCAATGAAGGCAACATGATTGTTATCGAAATCGGGGACGATGGCAAAGGTATTGATGTAGAAGCGGTCAAATCAAAAGCCGTAGAGCGCGGTATTATCAGCCCGAATAAAGTACTTACGGATATAGAAGCTTTCAATCTTATTTTTGAACCCGGCTTTTCAACCGCGAAAACAATTACAGCGATTTCAGGACGCGGCGTTGGTCTCGATGTTGTCCGCCGCCAGATCGCGGACCTTAACGGTACTGTTACCGTCAACTCGGAACGCGGAAAAGGCACCAAGTTTATCATCAAACTGCCTCTTACGCTCGCGATTATTCAGGGATTGCTTGTCCGCGTCGGAACGGAAATATATTCCATCCCGATTACATCAGTTATCGAAAGCTTAAGAATTAAACCGGATGAAATCAAAAAAATTGACAACTATGAGGTTTTCAATATCAGAAATGACGTTATCTCGCTGCTGCGGCTCAACCGCTTGTTCGGCATCCGGACAGAGGAAGAGCAGGACTATCACTTTATCGTAATAGTCGGGACGGCGGAGAAAAAAATGGGCTTTATGGTAGACAGTTTAATCGGTGAAGAGGACGTTGTTATCAAGCCGCTTCGCGATCAGTTTACCAATTCTCCGGGTATCGCCGGAGCTTCGATATTGGGAGATGGCTCGGTATCTCTGATTATTGATGTAAGCCAATTGCTTGAACTGGGACTAAAAAAGGAGATGGAGCAGCGCCGAATCCGCGAAGCTTCAATACGGTAGGTAATTTATGGCTGCAGTAATGAAAAATTTAGAACAAGTTAACGCCGATTTACAAGAACAGAAAGAACGCGCTGAGAATGTCGATTTTAAAATGGTCACTTTCTCGCTTGCCGGAAAAGATTACGGCGTTGATATCATGAATGTCAAAGAAATCGCGAAAGCTGATAAATTTACCTATGTGCCGAACGCCGCGTCATTTGTCCGAGGCGTTTATAATCTTCGCGGCGATATTATTCCGATTATCGATCTCAGGCAGTTTTTTCATTTGCCGATGGACGCGAAAAAGACCGACATAATGGAGAATATGTTAATTCTCCATATTAACGATCAAGTTTACGGCACTATCGTAGATAAGATTGATAAAGTTATCGGGATAAATAAAGAAAATATTCAGCCGCCTCATCCGATCTTCGGCGATATAAATATTAAATTTATTAGCGGCGTTGTCGAAAAACTCGGCGAGCTTTATATCATCCTCGATGTAATTCGCATATTTACAGTTACAGAAGACGAGAAAAAATCATCGCGCGGGGGCGTTTCTACCGAGGCAGGCGAATACTTTGTACCGCCTCCGGCGGCAGGCGAAGCTGCTTCCGGTCAAAAATCCGCGGCGGATTCCACTGTCGGATTTATTCAGGAAAGTCTCGCGGCGTTAAAAAGATTCTATGTGACAGATTTAAATGAAAAATGGCTGCACAGGCGTTTCGCTGAATGGGGTTCGGGCCGCACTGGCGAATCGCTTCAATTAAGAACCGCGCCGGAAGCTGATAATTTCCTGAACACTTTCCCGTCGCCTTGCAGCGGCGAGTTCTGGACAGAAGCGTACGCGAATCATATAAAGAAAATCCTTGTGGACAACGCCGCCGCGAATATCAATGTTTGGAATATCGGCTGCGGAAAAGGCTATGAAACTTATTCATTAGCGTGTATATTAAAATCCAGATATCCGAACGCTCATATTAAAATATGGGCGAATGATAACGATATTATGGCTGTATCTCAGGCGCCGAATATGCTTTATGAACTTGAGGAACTGCCGGAATATTGCAGGTCATTAACAGTGCATGGACCGAATGGTTACTCATTCAATCAGGCTATCAAGGATTCGATTGTTTTTGAGTATCATGATGTAAAAAACGAAAATACGCTGCCGGAAATGGACTTGATTTTGGCGAGGGATTTATTGTCTTACATGCCCGGTCCGGAACAGGTAAGACTCCTTGGGGATTTCTCCGAAAAATTGAAAACCCGCGGTCTTGTAATTATAGGCAGAAACGAAGAGTTAACAGGGGTTCTTTGGCAGGCAGTTGCTGACGATCCGGTTTCCGCGTATATTCATAATGGTTAGTTTGTGTTATTATAGATAATCGTAAGGAGTAAAGTATGAGAGTTGAATATATCAACCCCTTTGTCGAATCCGCTTTTAGTGTGTTAAAAGAGGTGTTGAATTCTGATGTTAAGCGCGGAGAGATTTACCTGAAACCCACCTCCATGTCTATAATGGGTGTAGCGGCTCTGGTTGGGCTTGCCGGCGATGTAGAAGGCCGTGTTCTTTTTGATATGACAAAAGATACCGCTTTACATGTTTCAGGCGCTATGAATGGCGAAGTATTCACAGTTCTTGATGAGCTTGCCAAAGCTACAATTCAGGAACTTGCCAATATGATTACCGCGCAGGCGGTAACAAAGTTACACGATCTGGGTTTCAAATTCGACCTGACACCGCCGGCGCTGTTTACCGGTGACAACATGGAAGTTTCCACAAACCTAGGCGAAGTGGAAGCTTTGATTGTGCCTATGGAACTTGGCGAAAACGGAAAAGTCGAAGTAAACGTCGCGATCCGCGAACGCGTAAAATAATTGTAAAAAGCTCTAAAGTCTGATTTTTTAATATTTCATCTCTCATGAGTGTTTAATATTAAAAAGTCAGATATTTTTTTGCTTGAATAAAAATTAGAAAACAACGATACTATATATTATGGGAAACTTTGTTAAAGGTATGGATACTATCGGGCAGCTCTGCCCCATTCCTTGTCAGTATATTGAATATCCGACCTTATATACTACATGGAACAGCGTGGTAAAATCGTTTAAGCAAACTGGCGATAATATTCGGAAAGCTGTGGAAGAGAGTAAAAATGCCAGGCGGGAAAACAGCCAAACGCCTTAGAAAATTTATGGCAAATCAGATACAAGAGAACCCAAAAAATCAACAGATAACAATGGCTCAAGGGTCTGCAATGGCGGGGATTATGGAAGCGTATTCGGGACCTCTGCCTGATCCGGCTATGTTAGTTAAGTACAGAGATGCTGGCCCCGACTTTCCCGAACGCATAATGAGGATGGCGGAAAACCATTGCAAAGCGGATATTACAACAAAGAACCGAATATCATTAGCCAATTTAATTATTCCGATTATAGGTCAACTATTTACATTTGTTCTGGGTGCTGGCGGGATTGTTGCTTGTATATACCTTGCGAAATTAGGTTTTACGGGAGCGGCTATTGCTGCAATAGCTGGCAGCTTCTCCCCTATAATAATAAACGCATTCCGAGGATTAAGACAAAATAGAAACTAGCCGAAATTTCTGAGTTGCCTTTTCTTTAAATGTCAAGAATAAAATCCGTTTCCTGGTTTTTTCGTGATAAATTGTTTCATCCGCAGATAACTTCATAGAACTATGTATTTTATAAGGCATATAGCCCGTTGATATTTAATAAAATATTTGGTAGAATTTGAAATGCTTATAGGGCGGTTAGCTCAGTTGGTTAGAGCACCAGCTCGACACGCTGGGGGTCACAAGTTCGAGTCTTGTACCGCCCAAAGAAATTTTTGGAGTAAACCAGGGTTTCACCCGGTTTACTCCTTTTTTTGTTTCTTTACAAGATAAGGATTTAGCTCATTTCCATTTTTCCTTGTTCTTGCTTTGAATTAATGGTATCTTTACCATAGTGCGAATTTTTAAGAATACTTGGTTTACGCGATATGCTTGCAGAGAGGATATTTCGGACAGCGATTTGAAAGAGGCAGTAAATCAACTTGAGGCAGGACAGGCAGACGCAAATTTAGGCAGTAATGTCTATAAATTGCGAATAGCTCGTTCCGGCGAGGGAAAATCGGGAGGATACAGGTTAATTGTGTTATTTAGGAATGAAGAGAGGACATTCTATATTTATGGCTATACTAAGTCTAACAGAAGTAATATCAGTGAAAAAGAATTGAGAAGCTTCAAATTAGCATCAAAAAAGTACTTTATGATGACAGATGAACATATAGATATAGCCGTAAAGAATGATGAGCTTATTGAAATATAAGGAGGAGTTAGCCATGAAAAAAAAATATGAGAGTGAAATATTAGAAGTCATACACAAGGATATGAAGGGGTTGCACAGGTTAGGGATAGTAAGCGATACCGAAATGCAAGAATTTGACAGTGAGTGTCTTGTGCGGGAGCAAAAAAAAATCCGTAAAAACGCAGGCTCACAATCTCGCTCTACCGGAACAAGGCAAAACGTCAACATATCTGCTAAAGGCGCTGGTTCGTGAAAATATTAAACTCTCAGCAGTGCCGAGAGTTTTTTTAGTTAGTGAGGCTTTGTAGACCATTTGTAGACAGGTTCTGGTTTACTCCTTTTTTTGTTTTTAACGTTGATATTTTTTTTATAAGGTTTTCGCGTTTATATAATGTTGACCATATTTGCCATTATAAATCCAAGAGCAATTAAGAATTGCGCCGCGATATATGTTATCATAACTCCGAAATAAATTTTTACGCGCCTGAATGTTCTTATAGCGAGTAACGTATCTGATATCAGGAAACAAAGACTTCCCGCGAAAATAAAAAGACCAAAAATATAACCATTGCCAGTAAATTGTAATATGAACAGCTGCAGCGCGGATATTGTCATCAATAATATTACTGTTTCGTAAGCGATAACCGGGATTTTCATTTGTTTGCTTGGTTTTATTATTTTGTATATCGCTGCGCCAAGAAACGCGGCGACGATAACGCTGATTATTAACACCGTAATATTTACCGGCTGTATAAATTCATACATCGCGATTATGTAAAAGATATGTCCAATTAAAAAACTTAGAAGCCCCAGCTTAAACCACAGCATGTTTGTTATTCTCACAAGCAGCACATCGCCTATCCACGCGAAGATCAAAGCCAGAACAACAGGAAGAAAGATATTGCCGTATCCGGCGCTTGTTATGTAAAAACTAAGCAAAAGAGGCATCAGGCAGCCTTTTAAAATATATTGAAACATCGAGGGTTTTTTGGAAAGAGTGAATAAATATACTACGGATACTACGCCGAAAATTATCAAAAAAATAAAATTTAATTCCATATTCAATCCTTATTAATGATTTGTTTTTTTAATTGGTTCCCTTTGTTTGTTAAATAAGAATCGGCTGTTGGATATGGAATGACCGCGCTCACGGGACCCATCGCGTAAGGCGTTATTGTATAAACATTCCAAAATAATTCTACTCCCTCTGTATTAAAGGTTATTGTGTCAGGCGGCCAGATATCCCTTTGAAAGAAACTATCTGTGTCATAATCCGCGGAAAGAATTCGCGATAATACAGATTCAGGGATTTGCACGATTAAATCATCAATTTCAAGCAGTTTTCCGGCGTCTATGTCTATTGTATAATATTTATGTAAATAATTTCCGTGAGCGCCGCCTGTGTAATATTCTGTATGATATTTTATCAACAGGAATTTTTCATCATGAAAGATTATATTATAATTTTCTGTTAAATATAAATAGAAAATTTTGTGTGTTCCGTCATCATTATAAAAAAGCGGATACTCATTTGAAGTTCCATCAAACCGGGTTTCTAGATACTCCGCGTAATCATCAAATGATTTATTTTGGTAAATTAATTCTTCCGCCAATTTCGCTGATTTGTCTGAGTCCGCGATATTTTCCAGATGCATATTAAAATCAACAACTTGTGTTCCAAAAAACGTTTTTGTGTATTGATAGTCTTTATGAATTATCACTCCCGAATACGGCTTGATTAGTTCTTTGGACGTTTCAACGGTGCCGCAGCTAAAAATTAATAATGCCAACAGTATAATTATAGAACCTGAAATAGTTCTCATTTATTTCTCCTTTTTTATTTACTGTTCATTATAGCAGAAAATTGATTTAAGTATAATATAAATGTAAAACTGTTATTTTCTTTTTATTCTATTTTGAATTTTGATACTTCATTAAGCAAACTTTCAATTCCTTCGCGGTTTTTTATCGTGATTTCGCTGATTTCTGTGACAGCGGCGTTGATTTGATCCGCGCCGGAAGCCATTCCGTTCATGCCTGATGTTATTTCCTGAGTCAGATTCTCAAGATTTTTGCTTTCTTTTATGACTTCCTTCGCGCCTTCCAGCATTTCATGCGAGCTGTTTTTTACTTTCCTTGTAATGTCGTTAACATTGCTGATTCCGTCCAAAATTTGCCTTGAGCCTTCTCCCTGTTCTTCCATCGCGTTTCGGATTACATCTTCCTGCTGAGCAACTGTTTTAACGCTTGAATCAATCGCCGCGAATTTATTTAAAACATTTTCTGTTGATTTTGTGATTATATCAATGGAATCTTTTATCGTTTTTAAAACATTGCTGATTGTTTTTGACTGTTCGCTTGAATTTTCCGCCAATTTTCTGATTTCATCGGCAACTACGGAAAAACCTCTTCCAGCGTCGCCCGCGTGGGCAGCTTCTATCGCAGCGTTCATCGATAAAAGATTTGTCTGGCTCGCGATGTTATTAATCACCGAGTTAATTTCCAATAAATCTTCCGATTCTCGCGCGATTTTTTTTATATCCGACGCGACATCCAAAAGTCCCGCGCGGCCGATATCCGAAGCTTCGTTAAGAGTATTAACATTTGATGAGTTTTTTATAAGAGTGTCTGTTACCGATTTTATGTTCGCCACCATTTCTTCAATCGCCGCTGAAGCGGCGTCTACATGGCTACTCTGACTTTCGATATTCGCGTTTAAAATATTGATGTTATCTGTAACCTGCTCCATTGTAGCGTGGGTTTCGCTTACGCCCGCGCTCTGATTAATCATGCGCTCTTTTATGCTTCGTATGCTCGCTGTTATTTCATTTACAGCGGAGGCGGTATTATTCATATTAACTGATAAGTTATTTCCAATTTCATGCAAACTTCCAGCTTCGTTTTTGATTTTTATTACAAGATTTTTTATTTTTTCTATTGTTAAGTTAAAATAATGCGAAAGAGCCCCGATTTCATCTTTTGAATTTACTTCGATGCTTCTTGTTAAATCGCCTTCGCCTTCAGAAATATCTCTAAGCGTATCCGTTACTTTTAAAATCGGCTTGCTAAGAGACCTCGATAAAAATATGGCGGCGAAAAATACTCCTGTAAGCGCTATAACTGTTATTATTATCACTGTTAGCAGCATTTTATTTACGCCTTCCATAATTGTTTTTGACGGAACCGCTATCGTATAACTCCATACATCATCATATTGTCCAATTTTTATTGGAGAAGCGTAAATTGAATAATTATCTTTCGCTTCTGGTATATAATTTGTAAAATATAATAATTCTCCGCGCGTTATCGCGTTTACAAGGTCATTTAGATGCGGTCCTGCCATGTCTTTTTCTGTCATTATCATTTCTTTTCCGACGCGGCTCGCGTCAAAATGCGCGATAACAACGCCGCAGCCTGAGAATATCGCCGTAAAGCCGCTTCCAAAAGGCGTATGGTTGTTTGATAGTTTCTGCAGCGATGTCATGTTAATATCAATTCCGACAACGCCAAGAACCTTGCCCGGAATGTTACGCGAAAATATCGGAGAGGCGATAGTTATATTTAGAACTTGCTTTCCGTTGATATCGTCAAGATAAGGTTCCAGTATAGAAGTGCGTCCGTTATTTTTTGGTATATGATAATAACCGCTTCTTACCGGATCGTTTATCTCATCTTCAGATAACGCGTACATCGAAATTTTACCGCCGTCGCGGTACCAGTACGGGGAAAAACGTCCTGTTACAGTTGAACCCAGAGTTCCGGCATAACGCGAATCGCCGCCTTCAAGAACATCAGGCTCCCATACAACCCAGACGCCCATAATATCGGCGTATTTTTCCGCCTCGGCTTTTATTATCGAATTAATTAATGACCGCCTGTTATAATCGGAAATATTTTCGTAACTCTCCATAAAACCGGCAAGCGTTTCCGCTGTATACCAGTATGAAGATAGAAAATTTTTAACTTCGCCCGCGTAATCCTGCGTGGTTGTAATCGCTTTGTCGTGCGACAGCGATGATATATCGTCTCTCGCCTGAATTAACAGAGCTACGCCCACAGCGCTTGTGCTAATTAGGCTCAGTATCACCATAAATAGCGTAAGCTTAAAACTGATTTTCATTTTTTACCTCTCTCAAAATAAAATAAAAAGTTAAGTGAAATGAGGCAATAGAATGTTACCCAATGCTTTGTTCTTGTTTAAGAATTTTATTATTTTTAAATTAAATACCGCGATCAACGGAATATACCCAAGGCAAAAATAAAAAACCACAAATGATTACAGCCGCCATATTTGGATGTTAATAAATGTATTTGCTAATGTTATGGTACAGCTTCTGTTATAATACATTAATAAAAATTATATATATAGCGGCTGTACTCAGCCTTGGAAGGCGAACCTAATGGATATTTATAGAAGTTGATCCAAAATGAAAAAGTCATTTTGTTAGTAAATTAACCGGTACGTTATGAGCATAAAATTTAAGTATGTTTATAGACGGGAGCAGGCTGGGGGTAGGCAAAACTATCTTTGGCGCTCTCTGTCGGAGAGACCTGCCCATGAAGTAATCATATTATGGATAATTCTATTTTTAATTTTTGAATGCTCAAGGGTTTTACAAAGTTAAGACAAGGGCTCGTAGACAGGCTCCGCCAAAAGTTTTGCATGCACGCAGCCTGTCCCGCCTATAAATATTTTAATTATACGCTCATACTGTATTGGCAGTTTGTTATAAAATAATTTTTTGAGCTTAAATATAACTTTTATTTATAAATTTTTTATTGCGTTTTTATGATTAGTTTGATATAATTTTGTTACCGAACGGTCGTTAACTTATGACGAAAACTGAAATTATCGACGCGGCTTTCCGTGTATGGGGCCGTAACTTTTACAGAAAAACCAGCCTTTCTCAGCTCGCGGTGGAGCTAAAAGTCAGTAAACCAGCCCTTTATCGCCATTTTTTGAGTAAAAAGGCGCTTACCGCCGCTATGACGGAGCGTTTTTTTGATGATTTTTCCGCTTATATCAAGACAGATTTTCCAAACGGGCTTAATCCCATCAATACGGAATATGAAATTTCTTCCATTATTAAGTGCGTTTCCGGTTTTTTCGCGAGAAATGTGTATTTGCTTTATTTCTCTTTAATAAATATTTATGATCGAAACATTGACGGGCAGACGATTACAGATAACCTCAAAGCAAGAAACGTTGATATGAGCATAATTCATGTTTTAATTAATAAAAAATATCTGCATGACGCGATTATTGTCAGGTTAATTTTCGCGACCCTTACTTTTTTCATGTCTTATTTTCATAAAAATAAAAAAACGATGGAAAACCCGCCTTCCGATGATGATGTTAATAATATTTCCCTGATGATATGGAAAACGATCGAAAACGGTCTTGGATTTTCGCTGGATGAATCAAATATTGATTTTGACAAACTTGAAAATCTCGCCCAGGGGATGCCATTTGAGCATGAGCAGATAACAGGCGCGGACAATCCTGAAGGCTCGCGGTTTTTTAAAGCAGTGGCGCAGGCAGTGGCGCAGGCAGGTCCGTGGGATGTCTCGATGGAAATGGTCGCGAAAAAACTCGGCTTATCCAAAAGCAGTTTGTATGTTCATTTTAAAAACAAGAAGGATATGCTGCGCCGTCTTTTTATCACGGAGTTTAAGCGCATTTTCGCGTTCGCGAAGCGCGGGATAGCTTTATCCTCTGATACTAGAGAACAGCTTTACCTTGGCATTTTCACAATTTCCGTTTATCTGCGCGCCCGGCCGGAAATTCTTGTCGCGATTGACTGGATAAGAACGCGCAAGCTTGATCTTGGAAGAGGGACGGAAAAACATCATGAAATTTTCAGGCTGTTTGAGGATATTGATTTAAAACCGCGCGGCATAGAAGCGGCTGCCGGATCGGACGATTATAAAATAGAAACATCGCACTGGATTTTATTTTTATTAATTAATATTTTGACGCAGACGGTTTCGCGTAACGCTGATGACAATAAAAAAATGATTTGGCTTTGCGACGGGTTGTGCATGTCCGCTTCCTGCGAAACCCTGGCTGATAATATTCAGAATAATTATATAAGGATATTATATAAATTTATAATAAACGGACTTGGAGGCTTTATAAGATGATTAAAAAACAATTTAATGAAAAATCCGCGCGCTGCTGCGGTTCTTTCCGCAAAGAACTCGCGAGAGCGCTGGTTGTTCCCTTCTGCCTCGCGCTTATTGTGTTTGTTTCCGCTAAACTACAGGGGCAGGAAACGCCGCTTCCCATGCTTTTAAGCGCCGATGAAGCTGTGCGGCTCGCTTTGCAAAACAACTTAAGCCTGGAGTCCGCCCGCATCGGATTGGATACAAAAAGAAGAGCGTCTCAGTTTTCATGGAATCAATTTATCCCCCAGGTAATGGTATCAGGCACTCTTAACGTTGATAATGAAGCAAGAAAAGTTTCAGGAATAGCAGAAGTTCCGTGGGATGACAGAATGAGTGTTATGCCAGGAGTTAATAAAGGAATGTTTGAAATGACTATCCCGAACACTGGGACTTTTTATAATTATGTAACACCGTATTCTGTGACTCTTTCCCAATCGCAAGTTGCAGGAAATATTTCTATATCGCTTAATCTCAGCGCCGCGATGTTCGAAAATATGAACCGCCTGCGAATTGATTATGAAAGCGGATTAATTAATTATGAAAAAGCGAAATCGCAGCTTGAACGCGATGTGCGCAAGGCGTACCATAACATGCTGCTGCTTCAGGAAAACATCGGAGTTTTAAGAGGCACATTCACAAATGTCGAGCGTCAGGTGCAAATAGCGCAGGCGAATTATAACGCCGGGCTCGCGCCGGAGCTTACGCTTTTACAAGCGCGCGTATCGCTGGAAAATCTGCGTCCCGCCATCGAACAGGCTGAAAACGGAATGAGGCTATACATGGCGCAGTTCGCGTTTTACCTTGGAATGGAATATGACACTCAGTTTCAATTAGCGCCGATATCGGAAAATTTTGATTTTATCTCTCTTGATGTCGCGGAAATGATTTCACAGGCGGCAAGGGGAAGGCCCGATATTCAGGAGCTTCGTCATACAATTTTGATGCTCGAAAGCGCGAGAAAGATGCAGACATTGGCTCTCACTCCGTTTTTAAGTTTATCATGGAGCAGCACGTCAACTAACATTGATCCATGGAAGAAAAACTGGTTTGAATATGATAACTGGATGAGATCAGGCGCTTTTCGAATTACATTAGGAGTTAACCTGCACAGCTATCTTCCATGGAGCACTGAAACTCAGTCGATCAGAAATCTAGATGATCAATTGAGAACCGCGACAATCGGGCTCGCGCAGATGATCCGCGGAACAGAAATCGAAGTTTACAATATTGTGCTCTCGCTGGACAGAACTTACACAAACACGCAGGCTCTAACGCAGACAGTAGCGTTAGCTGAACAGGCATACCGGCTTACCGAACAGGCTTACAGGGCGGGTTTGCAGGATTATTTTCAGGTTCAGAACGCCGAGCAGTCGCTGCATCAGGCGCGCGTTCAACTTTTAGAACAGCAGTTTATGTATCTTAACGGTCTTATCGACCTTGAATACGCAATAGGCGTTCCGTTCGGAACGTTATCGGGAAGGAGTGATCAATGAAAGCGAAAATTTTGATTTTTATCGTATCGATGTCAGCGGCGATTATGTTCTCAGGATGCGAAAGAATTAACCAATTTTTAGGTATTATCGGGATTCTTGAAATCCCAGGTATCGAAGTTCAGGAAGTTCCTGTGTTCGCGGTGAATACGACACTCGCCGTTCAGGGACAGATTCAGGATTATATTATGTTCTCAGGCGATATTATACCAGGTTCGTCCGTTGATGTTTATCCTGAAATGGCTGGGCGCATAACGCAGCTATACGTATCTGTCGGAAGCTGGGTAAACAGGGGATCGAGCATAGCGTCTATCGATCCATCGCGCCCCGGCATGACGTTTTTGCCGAGCATCGCCACGGCTCCGATTAGCGGAACAATTGTCGCGATGCCGGCGCAGGTCGGCATGACTGTAAGCCAGGCGGTGCCTTTGGCGCGTATCGCTGGAGGCGGAGCGCTTGAAATTAAATTAAATGTCGCTGAAAGATTTATTTCTAAAATGTCGATGAACCTCCCGTGCGAAGTAACTCTTGACGCGTGGCCCGGAGAAATTTTCTACGGCAGCATCAGCAATATTTCTCCGACAGTAGACGCCACCTCCCGTACAATGGAAGTGCGGGTAAATGTTAGAGATACAGAATCAAAATTAAGACAGGGAATGTTCGCTAAAGTGCGCGTTATCATAGAACGCAAAGATAACATTGTAAAAATTCCGGCGTCCGCGATTGTTAACAGATTCGGAGAGCAGTTCGTTTATACCATCGGGCAGGATTACACCGATCCGTCAATTACTGTTGTAAGAAGAAGATTAATTGTTCCCGGTATTCAGATAGACGGAGTAGTTGAAGTATTAAACGGGCTTGAACCCAATGAAGAATTTGTCATAAGAGGTCAGACGCTGCTTGACGAAGGCTCCAGAGTCAATGTAATTGAGCGCGTAACGCCTCTTAGCGCGAATTAAACGAAACGGAGAAACACAATGAGCATGGTAAAAACAGTAGTTTCGCGGCCTGTAACAATATTTATTATATTCGCGCTGCTTATAGGACTTGGCTTGTTCGCTTTGGTGAACCTTCCCATCGATCTGTATCCGGAAATAAATCTTCCGATGCTCGCGATTTATACTTCGTATTCCGGGGCTGGTCCTGAGGAAGTTGAAAGATCTGTTACGCGATTATTGGAGGCGACGCTTTCCAGCGTATCAGGAATGGAGACTGTTACCTCTATGTCAAGCAAGGGGTCGTGTCTTATCATTATGCAGTTTGGTTATGGGACCGATATTTCCGAAGCCGCGATTTCTATCCGCGATTCGCTTGACCGGATCAGGAACTATCTTCCGTCAGGCTCAAACTCGCCGATTATTTTTAAAGCCGATCCTTCCATGCTTCCGATTATGACGCTCATGATTACATCGGACAGGCGAAGTTCAGAAGAGCTGCGCGAAATCGCGGAAGACACGATTGTGCCGCGCATTGAACAGACGCCCGGAATTTCAACGGCTTCTGTCAGCGGCGGAAGAACCAAAATTATCCGCGTTGAAATTCCTCAGAGCAGATTAGAAGCTTACGATTTATCCATTACGCAGATTCAGCAGATGATCGCGGTTCAGAATATGCAGATAGCGGCTGGAACGATAACCGAAGACGGAATGTCATACATTCTGACAACGATGGGAGAGTACTCGTCGATAGATGAAATTAAAAACACCGCGGTTACTTACAGGGGAGGTTTTACCGGAACTGCCGTTGAAATGAGGTCTGTTTTTCTGCGCGACATCGCGGATGTTTATGAAGGCTACCGCGATGAAACCAGCATTGTTTACGTTAACGGACAAGCCGCGGTTACGCTCTCTGTGCAGAAACAAAGCGGTAAAAATTCCGTGCAGACCGCCAACGAACTTCGTTCAAGGATTGGAAGAATACAACGCGAACTTCCGCCGGATATCGTTGTCACTGAACTTTATAACAGCACTGACATTGTTGAGAACTCTTTAAATCAGGTAACATCAACCGCGTTCCTGGGCGCTCTGCTAGCAGTTCTCACTCTCTTTATATTCCTGCGTTCGTTAAAGCCGACAATAATCATCGGTTTAAGCATTCCGATATCGGTTATTATCACAATGCTTTTAATGTATTTCTGGGGGCTTACATTAAATCTTATGACAATGGCGGGGCTTGTTCTTGGCATTGGAATGTTGATTGACAACTCGATTGTAATATTAGAAAACATTTACCAGTACCGCGAGAAAGGCGCGAAGCTTAAAACAGCGTCAATACTCGGCACATCGGAAATGATCGTAGCCATCACTGCCTCTACGCTTACTACTATCTGCGTTTTCGCGCCTATGGTAATGTTTCAGGGTCTTCTTGAAATGGCGGGAGAACTTTTTACGGGGCTCGCGTTCACGGTTGTTATTTCGCTCGCTATTTCGCTTTTTACCGCGGTGTTCCTTGTTCCTGTTTTATGCAGCCACTTTCTTCCGATTGTTACGCGCAAACAAAAGCCGCTTAGGGGAATACTCGCGGCAGTTGACAGCGGATTTGCCAAATTTTTTACCTGGCTTGATAATTCGTACAAGAACGCTGTTAAGCGCGTTTTAAATCATAAATTCATCGTTATATCTGTTTTGGTTATTCTTCTTACAATAAGCGGAGTAATGATTCCGGTTATCGGCTGGGAATTAATGCCTCAGCAGGAAAGCGACAATGTCAGTATAACGGCGACTCTTCCTTTGGGAACATCGCTTGCCGAGACGGAAGCTGTTCTAAGGCAGCTGCAAATTATTGTTGAACGGGAAATAAAAGGCTACAAGGATATAACAATACAATCGGGCGGCGGAAGCATAATGAACATGGGAGCCGGAAGCACAAACTCTGGATCTTTGCGAATATCCCTGCCTGAGTATTCGCAGCGTATAGAAACCGCGAACGAAATGCAGAATATTATGGAACCTTTTTTAAAACAGATTCCAGGCGTTGAATTTTCGTTCGGCGGCGGACTAAGCCTTGATATGCTCGGAGGAAGCAATATCGAAGTTACGCTGCGCACCGACGATCTTGTAAAAGGCAAGGCGTTAGCTGAACAGATATCAGCGCTATTCAGCGAGAGACTTTCGCGTTATATTATTGAGCCGTCTGTAGACCTTCAGGACGGTCTTCCTCAGTATGAAATAATTATAGACCGCGAAAAAATGTACGCGCTTGGGCTTAATACATATACTGTCGGCAATGAAATTAGAGCCGCCGTAGACGGCGTAACCGCGACAAGATACAAAACAGGCGGAAGAGATTACGATGTTATTTTAATTCTGGCGGAAGCGGATCGCAACACGCTGCCCGCGCTTGATCATATTTTTGTGAACAGCCAGCTCGCGGGAAGAGTTCCTCTTTCAAGTTTTGTTCATTATCAACAGGGCATAGGTCCCATGACAATTAACAGGGAAAATCAAAGCCGCGTTGTCACAGTTTCCGCAAGCGTAAGATCAGGCGTTAGCACTAACCACCTGCAAACGTTAGTTGAAAGCCTTATAAGGTCTGAAGTGATGATAGACGACGATGTTATAATTGAATACGGCGGCGCTAACGCGCAGATGGAAAGGATTTTCAGCCGTTTTGTTCTGATAATTATTGTCGCGATTGTTTTAGTATTCGGAATTATGGCAAGCCTCTTTGAATCGTTCCGTTCTCCTTTTATTATCATTCTGACCATACCGTTATCTGTCATCGGAATTGTGGCTGTGTATCTTATAACAGGCACAATCTTTAACATGCTTACCGCCGTTGGTCTTCTTGTGTTAATCGGAATCATTACAAATAACGGAATCATTTTGGTTGATTATACTAACCTGCTGCGAAAACGGGGTTACGAGCTTAATGACGCGATCGTCGAAGCCGCGCGAAGCCGCCTGCGTCCGATTTTAATGACAACTGTTACAACAGTTTTGGGACTTGTTCCTATGGCGTTCTTCCCGGGCGAAGGCGCGGAACTTGTCGCTCCAATCGGGCTTACTGTTCTTGGCGGGCTTTCATTCGGCACTTTAATGACATTGTTTTTGATGCCAGTAATGTACGCGATCATCAACAAGAATTCTGATAAACGCGCATTAAAAGCGCAGGAAACCCGCGACAGAATCGCGTCAGGCGAAGGGCGCGCGAAAAAAAATGTAACATCTAACGTACCGCCGAAGGCTGCCGCAGCCGCGCCCGCTGTTTTAACCGCGCCCGTTGCTTTTGCAACGCCAGCTGCCGCAGCAGCGATGACACCGCAAATTCAGCCCGCGCCAACATTAAAGGAGGAATCATGATTCGCATCGAAATAATCGCTAACCGTTCTGTAGAAGAGAATATTTTTGACGCTTTTTTTAAAGAAAAGGTCGGAAAATTTTACACAAAATATCCCAATGTATGGGGGGTCGGCGCGTGCGGTCCCCGCATGGGAGACTCAATCTGGCCCGAGGAAAATTTCGCTCTTGTTATCTGGTGCGAAGAAGATGAAGCGCTGGGAATTAAGCGGGCTATCATGACTGTAAAGGATAAATTTCCCGGAGAAGGAATAAAGCTATTTGGTATTTGATGTATGAAGAGATTTTAACCACAAACCAAACTAACAGCTCGAACTTGCGCTTAGATAATTCATCGTAATCACTTTGTAATCATTGATAGTTATCGATTGTTTCTAGAGTATTAATAGCAAATATCAAATTGAAAGTTCGTGAAAGAACCTAAGGTTCTGTTAGTGTTGTTAGTGGTAAAAAAAAATTTGATATTACAGCCTTTAATTAATTTCGCTGTCCATTTTAGTCTGAATATTCAATTGGATATATTTTCGTATTTTTATTTTTGTTTCTGGATCGATGCGCTGCGTAAATATCATAACATACATTTTTAAGTTATCCACCATGCGGGAGCCAAGAACCACAGCGTCTACTCTTATTAATGTAGACTGAAGTTTTATCTGTACATTGCTGCAAAGAGAATTCTTTTTTAAATCCGGATCAGTTTCTAAAACGCAGGAAAAACCGACAACGCTTATATCGTTAATGCTGCCGTTTATATATGTATCGTTATGCGCCAGATTCATTGTAGCTTTGGTATCGCGCTCCGCGAAAGCGCGCAGGTACTTGCGCCGGCCTTTTACGTTGGATGAATCAAGAATCGAAAGAATTTTTTCATACGCGCGGGTCATGTCATTTTTCAGCGATATATAGCCGAAAGTCACATTTATTCTGGATTTGTATCTTTCCTCTACTTCTTCTTCCGAACCTGATGCTATTATTCCTATTTTTATTGTAGGAATCGCCTTTAAAAGACCATCGCACCATTTTTCCCATTCTGTGTCTTTCATTCCTTCGTCAAGATTAATATAAATGATCGAGTCGTTGTAATTTTTTAACGCGCGCAATAAACGGGCGTGATCTTTCGCGATATAAGCTTCATACTCCTGCTGAATCAATTCAGAGATTATCTGATTTATTATCGAGTTAGTCGGATAAAGAAAAAAAATTTTGCTTCCGATTAATTCAGAAGGCGCGTTTTCGCTTTTAGATTCATCGCTCATTTATATATCCTGTTATCTGAAACTTACAAGCTCAATTTCAAAAACCAGAAAGCTGTTCGCGGGAATCACGCCTCCCACCGCCTGATTTCCATAAGCGAGTTCAGGGGGCAGAATTACAAGGCGCTTCTCGCCGGCTCTCATGTCCATAATTGTTTCATCCCATCCTTCGATAACTCTTCCTATGCCTGCCTGAAATTGCAAAGGCTCGCCGCGAATTATCGAATCATCAAATACCATTCCGTTAAGAAGCTTGCCTGTGTAATGCACTCTGACATTGCTTCCCCTTGACGGTTTTTCTCCGGCTCCTTCCTTTAATATCGAGTATCGAATCCCTGAGGTTGTCTGCTGTGTGCCAGGATAATCAGCGTTAATTTTCGCGATATCCGCGTCGCGTTGAGCCTGAAGAGCTCTCGCGTTTGCCGCTCCGGCATTTGCGAGCAGCCTGTCAAAATTTTCCTGATCTGTTTTGAACGCTTCAGCTTCCGCGCCGTTTCGTATAATCGCGATTGAACGGATTGTATCTCCCTGCCTTACCGCGTTTACAACATCCTGACCTTGTACGACATATCCAAAAACCGCGTGCGCTCCGTCAAGGTGAGGGGTTGGGGTGTGCGTGATAAAAAACTGGCTGCCGTTCGTGTTCGGTCCAGCGTTTGCCATAGAAAGCGTTCCGGCCCTGTCATGCTTAAGATCCGCGGCTATTTCATCCGGGAAGCTGTAGCCAGGTCCTCCTGTTCCAGTCCCGAGAGGACAGCCGCCCTGTATCATAAAATTCGCTATAACTCTGTGAAAAGTAAGACCGTTGTAAAAACCTCTTCCCCTCGCGGCATCCATTTTTCCTTCCGCGAGAGCCGCGAAATTTGTTACTGTTAAAGGCGCTTTCTGGTATTCGAGACGGACAATTATGTCTCCGCGGTTTGTGGCGATTTGCGCGAAAAGCCCGTCGCCGAGGTTTTGAAAATCGCCTGTATCCGTATTCATATTTTCGTTCCTTTGGTTTGAAATTTCGAGCTCATTATAATTGTTTTGAAAATATCCGCCGCTCTGGTTTATGGTTCCGTTTCTGCTGCACGCGCCTGTAATTAACAACAGTCCCGTCAAAATAATTATTGCTGATTTAACGCTTCTCATAGTAACATTGTAGCATATTTGTAAATTTAATTCAATTGAGGATGATTCCGGACAACGTTTAAATAGCAGCGTTTTATAGCGTTAATAAATGAGATTATTGATATTTTTAGTAACAATATTGAAATCATAAAATAATATATTCGTTACCTCCGATCCGTGATTTACTAGAAATTCTTTTAGGATGTTATGTTTTATACAGTATTTTACCGCAGACTGTATGGATTCATCATGAGTAACTGTTCGCTGTATTCTTTCATTTTCGGTTAGCTAAAAAAACCCCTTGATAAATAGTCTAATGACGATTTATCATATAAATCTAAGGCGGTTTTTCCAAAAACGCGAACCTGCGGTTCGAAAGTTTTGAAAATGCTCAATTAACAGTTTTTATGTTAAACTACTTTCATCGCGTATTTTTTAACAGCCAAAAAAGAGGTAACCATGGCGAAAAAAACTAAAATAATTAGGAAAATCTTAATTATCTTTTTTAGCGTCATTTTGGGGATTTTTCTGATTCTTTTGGCTGCGCCGCTTCTTTTTAAAAATCAGTTAATGGAACTCGCTAAAACGGAAATTAATAAAATATTGCTTGCTAAAGTTGATTTTAAAGATTTAAAGTTATCATTTATCCGAAATTTCCCTGACGCCTATATCGCCTTGGAAGGCGTAGAAGTAACCGGTATCGATGATTTTGACGGAGAAATTCTGGCGTCCTTTGACAGTTTTAGCGTAACGGCTGATATTTTGAGCGTGATCAAAATGAACTTCGATATAAAATCCGTACTGCTTGTTAACGCGATTCTAAACGGTCATATACTTAAAGACGGGCGCGCTAATTGGATGATTGTAAGAACAGAAGAAAAGCCGGATCAGGCGGATGAAGAATCGGAACCAGAGATAGAAAGCGAGCCTTTTTCATTGCCTTTTAACGCGAAGTTAAATAGACTGGAAATACGCAATTTGCAGGCTGCGTTTCGCGATGATTTAAATGATTTGACTGCCTCCATAGAAGAGCTCAATTTTATTCTGCAGGGCGACATGACAAAGAACATTGTCGATTTGAATTTGGAGCTGCTGATAAACGGAGTTGATTTCTGGATGGGCGGCGTCCGAATGGCGAATAACGCTAATATCGGTTTTATTTCCGAAGTAGCCGCTGATCTTGTAAATCTGGATTTTACGCTTAAAGAAAACAGGTTTAATCTAAATGATTTTATTTTAAAATTTTACGGCTCGGCAGGTTTAAATGAAAACGGCATTACCGCCGATTTGACTTTCGCGACAGAAAGAACTGATTTTAAGAGCCTTTTATCGCTTATTCCAGCCGTTTATATGTCGAGTTTCAGCGATTTGCAAACTACGGGGAGCCTTGATCTGAACGGCAGCATAAAAGGTACGTTAAGCGAAAGCTCAATGCCGAGCGCCGGCATTAATCTTTCTGTCAACAACGCGGCGTTCAGCTATCCGCAGCTTCCCAAATCCGTTCAGGGAATTAATATCGCGCTAAGGGCTTTTTATGACGGAGAAATTTTTGATCGCAGCACAGTTGATATTGACAGGCTGAGTTTTTCTATGGCTGGAAATCCCTTTAACGCGGAAGCGCGTGTGCGTACACCAGAAAGCGATATGTATGTTTCCGCTTTTTTCGCCGGCGTTATAGATATTGATTCAATTACCGATATCATACCATTGCAGGATATGACATTCAGCGGTCTTTTGGAATGCGATATCGCGCTGGCGGGGAATTTATCAACGCTGGAAAATGAGCAGTACGAGGATTTTAAGCTGGAAGGAAATCTTAGTTTGAGCAGGTTCATTTTTGAGACTCAGGCGTTCGCTCATAAAATAAATTTAAATAACACTCGCCTTAATTTTACGCCGCGGCGGGTGGAGCTTGTTAACTTTGACGCGGTAATTGGAAGCTCGGATATACAGCTAAGCGGTACGCTTGAAAATTTTATCCCTTTTATTTTAAAAGACGAAACTGTACGCGGAACGCTGACGCTTGGGTCTAACATTATAAATCTTAACGAGTTCATGGGCGGCGAACCAAATGAAGAAGAAGTGAAAGAAGAAAAAATTGAAACAGAAGAAGAATCCGCTTCGTTAAGCGTTATAGAAGTTCCTAAAAATATCGACTTCGCGTTAAATGTAAATATCGCGAGTATACTTTTTGATAAACTCGTGATATCAAATACAACAGGCGCTGTAACAGTCAGTGACGGCAGGGTAATGATGCGGAACCTTGTAATGAATCTGCTGAACGGAGGCATGACGCTTAACGGTCAATACAATACTCAGAATATGATAACGCCTTATATAAATTTTGATCTTGATATAAGGCAGTTTGACATAACCGAGGCTCTTTCATCATTTAAGATTCTGGAAAGATTTTTGCCTGAGCCGCAGAATTACACAGGCAGGGTATCAGCTTCGCTGAATATCAGCAGCATACTCGGCGATGATCTGATGCCTGTCATAAATTCAATCAGCTCAAGAGGAAGGCTGCAAACTCAAAGTCTACAGATACGCAATTCAAAAATTTTCGGGACAATTGCTGATCTTATCAAAAACGAAAACTGGCGCACTCCGTCTCCGGGAAATCTGGATATCGGATACAGAATCGCGGACGGGCGATTATATCTTGAAAATCCGGTTGTGTTTCATATTGATTCAGCGAGGGTGGAGATATCAGGCGATCAGGGTCTTGATATGACAATGAATTACAGAGTGGACGCTGTAATGCCGGTTACAATAATCGGATCTGAGGCTGTTAATATATTAAACAGAATTCCGGGCGGATCAAGGGTAAATGAAATCAGACTGACAGGATACGCGCGCGGCACTGTAAAGGATCCTGTAATAAATCTTAGCATCGCGGACATGGCAAGCGCTGTTGTTGAATCAGTGAGAGAACAGGTAGTTGAAACAATTACGCAGGCAGTTGAGGAAGTCAGAACACAGGTTAACGAAGAGATTAACAGGCAGATTGATCAAATAATGGCGGAGGCGAACAGGCAGGCTGAAAATATCCGCAATACAGCGAAACAAGGCGCGGACAGACTGCGAAATGAGGCTAACGCCGCCGCTAATAAACTGACAAGCGATGCCGCCGCTATTTCCAATCCGATTCAAAGATTGGCGGCTCAGGCGGGAGCTCAAGCGGCGGCGGAATTGACGCGCCGAGAAGGTGAAAACGCCGCGAGAAGAGTCGAACAGGAAGCTGAGAATCAAATACAAACGATTATGAATGAAGCGCGAAGAAGAGCCGACGATTTAAGAAGGAATTAATTGAGGCTTTTTTTTAACTTTCGAACCAAAGGTTCGCGCTTTTGAAAAAGTAACCTTAGATTTTGAAGTAAACCGGCTATTTGGACGGCTTTACGAGAGCTTTGGAAGTGGTATCAGGAACTGTTTATAATAATTTTATTTGCTTTTTCCTAAAACCTCATGTTAGAATTTAACAAATAATCCAATAAAGGAGATAACTATGAAAAAATTTATCGTAGTTTTGGTTTTACTGCTTGCGGTGTCAACAGTAAGTGTATTCGCTCAATCTATCGAAGGAAAATGGCTGGACGCTAATTATGACGCGATTTGGGAAATTTCCGCGACTTTGGCGGGCGTTAACGTAAGACTTTTAGATTATACTGACGGAAGCCTTATTTATAATTTCGCCGGTATGATTCAAAATCGTTCATTCGCGAACGAAGGAATTAATCCGGTTCTGTCTTTCGACTGCGCCGATACACAAAGGTCATACAAATTTGTATCAAATCTTCCCGGCACTAATCTGACAATGGAAATCAGAAGAACAAACGAGCCGCTGTACACTGTTGAGATGCGAAAGCAATAAAAGCGTTTTCCCCTTTTGCTTTTTAGCCTGATCATTAAAGTGATCAGGTTTTTTTATGCGTCACCGTTAAATTTTTTACCCATTTTTCTTTTTTCATCAGATGTCTCGCGATTAAAACTTTTAAAATATCCGATAGTTTCAATACAGCGAACATTGTTACAGGAGCGAGGTTTGTAAACAGCGATAAAAGAACAGAACCCGGCATGAAAAGCAGAGTGTTAACTGAAAGGTCTGTGTACATTCCCATCGCTGTGTCGCCTCCCGCGCGGGAGATCGCGAACTGGCTGTTTAAATAGCACCATAACGGGAGATACGCGAGTATCACAAAAACAAGCCCAAGAGTGTTGGCTCTCGCTTCCGCGCTTAAATTCTGAAAAACAAGCGGAACCAAAAATGATACGATTAAAAAACCCGGTATCGCGAGAATTAATCCCGCGGCGGCGCTTCCCCATTTTATCCATCTTGCGCGTTCTTTGGCTTCTTCCAGTTTGCCCGCTCCCAGCGCTCCTCCAACAAGAATACTGGACGCGATGGAAAGTCCTCCAAAGAGCAGAAAGAAAACGTTCGCGATAGTCCAGCCCGCCGCCATTCCCGCGACAACTTCCGCGCCGCCTCTTCTGTTATACATCGCGATCATCAATGTTTCCGAGGCAATCCATGAAATTTCTGACGCGAATATCATCGCGGATTTGGCGAGAATCTCCATGATTAATTTTTTCTGTATCATGAGCATTCTTTTCATATTCGCGAAGAACGGCGCTTTTACAGCCGACGCGTAAATTAAAAACGCGCATACTTCAAAAATACGCGCGATGAGCGTAGAGTACGCCGCTCCCGCGACTTCAAGGCGCGGCGCTCCAAGATTGCCGTAAATTAAAACCCAATTGGCGAAGGTGTTAATAAGAGCTGTAGTGCCGGAAATTATCAAAGGAATTTTTGGTTTAGCGATCTCGCGGAAGCTTGTCGCGATAGAAAGAGATATGGCCATCGGGAAAAACGCCCATGACACGATCTGAAGGTATATATTTCCCGCGGCGGCGATTTCCGCCTGGGCAGCATTGTTCGTTGTTAACATCCTCAGTATCTGAATCGGAATGGTTCGGCACAGGATAAATGCCAGCACCGCGGCGCTCATCGCGAAGATCACTTTAAAACTATAAGCGTTCTTCATTCCTTCGGCGTTATTCGCCCCGTTAAACTGAGCGATGTAGATACCTCCCGCCCAGCAGATAGTGTTAGCGATTACAATAAAAATGAATACAATATGGTTTGTTATATTAACGGCTGCCATGCTGACATCTCCCAGACCCGCTACCATAAAGCTGTCAATCAGGGAAACCATGCTCATTATCAATTGCTGCATCATAACAGGCAGCGCGATTGTTAGCGCCTGTTTATAAAATGACCATGGACCAAAACGCGATTTTAAAAGCCTCACTGCGATGCTCTCCTTAATTGACAGTATACCTGTTTTATTTGTACATTCAATACATGAGCGAGTACTTAATAAACGGCGGCGTTCCTTTAAACGGATCGATCAAAGTAAGCGGAAACAAAAACGCGGCCCTTCCATGTATCGCCGCGGCTCTCTTAACGGATGAAACCGTAATTTTGCGGAACATCCCCGATATAGAAGATGTGCGCGTAATGCTCGATGTTTTTACCGCGCTCGGCGGCGAAGCGGAAATGACAGAGCCAAATACAATAACGATGTCATTAAAAAATATTAAAACTTCTGAAATTCCCAAAGAAAACGCGAAAAAAATCAGAGCGTCAATTCTTTTCGCGGGTCCTCTTCTCGCGCGTTCGGGAAAAGTTATTCTGCCTCCTCCCGGAGGAGACGTTATCGGAAGAAGAAGACTGGATACTCACTTTTTAGTTTTAACGGAACTTGGATCAAAAGTAAAAGTCGGCGAGAATTTTACTTTTACAGCGAGGAAGCTGACAGGTGCCGATATTTTTCTTGATGAAGCGTCCGTTACCGCCACGGAAAACGCGATAATGGCGGCGTCTCTCGCGAAAGGTAAAACAATTTTAACTAACGCGGCGAGTGAGCCGCATGTTCAGGATTTATGCAATATGCTGATTAAAATGGGCGCGAAGATAGAAGGAATCGGCTCTAATATTTTAACAATTACAGGCGTAAGTAAGCTTTCTGGCTGTGATTTTGAAATCGGTCCTGACTTTATGGAAGTAGGCTCTTTTATCGGCCTTGCAGCTGTTACAGGAGGCGATCTTCACATACACGGCGCGAGGCAGCAGGACATGCGCCCCGCGAAAATCGCTTTTGGCAAGCTTGGAATTGTCTGGGCGCATGAGGAAAATGTTATTCATGTTCCAAAAAATCAGAGCATGGAAGTAAATCACGACCTTGGAGGAATGATTCCAAAAATCGACGATTCGCCGTGGCCCGGCTTCCCGCCTGATCTTTTAAGCATAATAATTGTTGTCGCGACGCAGATTAACGGCACTGTTTTAATCCACGAAAAAATGTATGAATCGCGGATGTTTTTTGTGGATAAACTTATCGGCATGGGCGCGCGCATTGTGTTATGCGATCCGCACCGCGCCGTAATTTCAGGTCCGGCAAAACTGCACGGCTCGGAGCTTATCAGCCCGGATGTGCGCGCCGGAATGGCGATGTTAATCGCGACCATGTGCGCTGAAGGCAAGAGCGTTATACGCAATGTTTACCAGATTGAACGCGGTTACGAGCATCTAGCGGAAAGGCTTACAGCGTTAGGCGCGCGCATTCAGCGCGTAGAATAATGGCTATCAATCGCGCCGGGGAAAAGGCTTAACCGCCATGAATCTTGTATCAGCGGATCAAGCGCGGAAACTTGAGCAAATCGCGATAGAAGAACTTGGAATTCCGTCAATTATTTTGATGGAGAACGCTTCGCTTCGCGCCGCGAAACATTGTTTAAAGTATTTAACGAATATCCGCGATCCTAAAGTTTTGGTTGTCTGCGGAAGCGGCAATAACGGCGGCGATGGATTCGCTGTCGCGCGTCATCTGCGTTTAAAAGGAATTGAATCAAATGTAATCCTGATTGGGGACGCGGGTCTTCTGAAAAACGATTCTAAAACAAATTTTGATATTATTAACAAATTGGGAATCTCTATAGATTTTTTTCGCGCGTCAGAAAATAATAATGATAAATCCGGTTATGTGGTTTCTTCTTTCTCATCCGCGGCGTCCCATGAGTCAAATCCAAAGCGCTTTTACGGGAGCGATTTTGAAAAATACGATTTAATTGTAGACGCTATCTTTGGCACAGGATTAACCCGCGATATCAGCGGCATCGCGCGCGATGTAATCGAGGATATCAACCGTTACGCGAAATATATTATCTCTGTTGACATTCCCTCCGGCGTTGGGAGCGATAACGGAAAAATAATGGGAATCGCTGTAAAAGCCAATGAGACAGTAACGTTTAATTTTCCTAAAAAGGGTCTTTATTTGTTTCCTGGCGCAGATTGCACGGGTATTATACATATTGAGGATATTTCAATTCCTCGTTCTTTAATTAACAGAATTGATGTTAAAACGAAATTTCTAACAGATGATGAAACCGCCGCGCTGCTGCCTGTCAGAAAAAGGCGTTCAAACAAGGGTGATTTTGGAAAAGCGCTGATTTTCGCCGGATCGGAGGGAATGCCGGGAGCCGCCGCTTTAGCGTGTTCCGGCGCGTACATGACAGGGTGCGGACTTGTACGAGCGTGTGTTACGCGAAACACCGCGTCTGTAATTCATCATTGGCAGAGGGAAGTTGTTACGCGAATAGCGCCTGAAAAAAACGGAATGTACTTTAAGGAATCGCTGGATGATCTAAAAGAAGAAATTGATAACGCGGATGTTATCGCTCTCGGTCCCGGAATCGGCAGAAGCGAAGATGTATCTGAGTTTGTGTATGAAGTTATTAGAAGAGCGAAAGCTCCTTTAGCGCTGGACGCTGACGCGCTTTTTGCCGTAAGCGAATATATTAATATCCTAAAAGAGCTAAAAGCGCCTTGTGTAATAACTCCTCACCCGGGGGAGATGAGCAGGTTAATAAATCTTCCGGTTCCAAAAATTCTGGAAGACACCATCGCCGCCGCTTCAGGGTTTTCCAAAGAATTTAATGTTGTTACCCTTTTAAAGGACGCTCATACAATTATCGCGGATCCCGATGGAGAAATAATTATTAATACAACGGGAAATAACGCGCTTTCAAAAGCCGGAACAGGCGATGTTCTTACAGGAATGATCGCGGGTTTTATCGCCCAGGGAAAAAATGTTTTGCAAGCCGCCGCGCTAGGTGCGCACATTCACGGAAAATCCTGCGAGATCGCTTGCGTTAATAAATCGAAATACAGCGTCACCGCGGAGGATATAATAAAAAATATTCCAGCGGCGATGAATGGACTTGTTCGGCAGCCCGGTTAATTTCCCGCGGGGCTTAAAGTCCGGCAAGTACGGCGTTTTTTCGTTCAACTGCCAAGAAGTCTTCCGATAGCCGGAAATGAAATAAAATTTCCTATCATGCCGCCGATACTGGAAAGAAAAAACACAAGCAGCGCTTTTGTTATTCTGTTTTTATATACGCCTTTTACGCTTGTCGCGTCCTGAGTAATATTTTGAACATCAGCGACGCGAGGTTTGCTGAATGTAAGCTGAACAATACCCGAAAACATTCCTACGCCGATAAATGGATTAAGCGTCGCTACAGGAGCGCCAAGAAGCGAAACCAGAACCGCGAGAGGATGGGCTAAAGCGATGATCGAGCCGAGAGCCGCAAGAGAGCCGTTCCAGATAACCCATGTCAAAATCATTTCAAGACCAACGCCAGCGCCTTTGCCGATAAAACCCACTACAATCAGCGCGAGTATCGCGGCTGGAATGATAAATCCCGCCGCCTTTGAAATAAACTTTTTTGGAGGAATTATATCAAGTTCGCTTACATCGGTTGACGCTTCCCCCGCCGCGAGTTTTTCCAAATGCCTGATCATTCCCTGCATATGACCCGCGCCTACTACAGCGGCGACTTTTTTTGACGCGGCGGGAGTTGACGACCAGATTTTTGAGGCAAGGTAACAATCTCTTTCATCAATTAAAACAGTTTTTACAGCGGGAAGATATTCCGCGAGTTCATTCATCATGCCGTCAAGTTCATTGCGGTTTTTTAATTTTTCAACTTCTTCTTCGTTTAGTTTCTCATTTGTAAACGCGGAGGCGAGAAGCGACGCGAGCAGTTTGGATTTACTAAAGAAACCGCATTTTGCCCACGCGCGGCGCAATGTTGTGTGTACCTCGCGGTCGCAAAGACTATAGGGAATGCCCGACTCTTTCGCGGTTTCCACGGCGACTTTCATTTCATCGCCGGGCTTTACTCCAAGCTCGTTGCCGAGCCTGCGCTGAAAACTGGAAAGCACAAGGTTGGCGATTAATAAAAACGCTTTGCCCTCCTTAAAAACTTTTGCAAGATCAAGTTTTTGCCATGTATCATTTTGAGTTATTGAGTTATATCTAGCCTGATCCAGTTCTACGCAGACCATGTCCGGTCTTTCTTCGTTAATTATTTTTTTTACTTCTTCTATACTGTCACGCGAAACATGAGCAGTGCCTATAAGCAGATACTGCGTTCCGTTAAGAGTCATTGTTACTGTGTTGCCGTTCATGGAATATTCCTCAGGCTAAGACCGCGTTCCGCCATAAAAATTTCATTGATGCGCCATTCCAGCTGACCTACGGCGTTTAAATCCTGAACCATCATGTAATATCTGTCAGCTATCGTTCTGTTGCCTCTGATATCGTAATATGCCGCCAGATAATAAAGCATTCTTGATTTTGTGAATATATTCCGTTCATTTTCTACCATTATCGTGACGCTTTGATCTCCGCTTAAATCATGATAAAGCCGCAGCATGGCAAGATCGGCGGAATCCCGGGGAGCTGTCCTTATTACCTGCGCGAGAAACTGCCTTGGATCTGTCTGGCGGCCCGCGCGCATCCAGTTAATCGCGGCTAATATCGCGTAACTGTATTCAGTTGGCGCGTACCTGTATGCTTCCAAAAACGCGTCCCTTGCCCCTGCCCATTGTTTGTTTCTCATTCTGATGACGCCAAGCGCCTCATACGCGTAATAGTAATCCGGTTTATATCTCGCGAGAGACAGATAATCGCGCTCAGCTCCCGCGTAATCGCCAAGCTCGTCTTTAATCGCCGCGGTGTAAACATACGCGATAAAATCATTAGGTGAAATTTGAATTGCCCGTTCAAGGTAAAGAAGAGCTTCTTCCATCTGACCTGTTTCAAAAAGAGTCTGCCCATAGTCAACCATTACCCAGTAGTTTTCCGGTTCAAGGGAAAGAGCCGCTTTAAAATCCTCAAGAGCGTCGCCGTGAAAGCCATAGCTTCTGTAAAGCCGCGCTCTTTCCTGCAATGGCGCTGCCCACGCGGGATATAAAGCCGCGGCGCGGTTTAAAAGCGTTTCCGCGTTTCTGGGATCGCTGTTATAGCGGAATACCGAAGCCCGTCCTACAAGCGCGTCACCGTTATTCGGATCAAAGGTAAGAACCCTCTCAAAATAGTTCGCGGCGACGCGCAAATTCTGGTTTCTGAGATTTATATTAGCGAGATCGTTCAGCGCTCTCGCGTGCTGAGAGTCAATGCCGATTATTCGTTCAAGAAAAGTCCTTCTGTCGCGGTCTCTGTTTTGAAGCGCGGCGGCGTCGGCGAGAATCATCAGAGCGTCTGTGTTGTTAGCGTTCGAGGCGATGATGCCATTCGCGATAACTATCGCCTCTGCCGGCCTTCCCGCGGCGTTTAAAATTGTCGCGCGCAATATCCTGATTTCCATGCTATCCGCCTGTTCGCGGGGCAGCGAGTCAAACAGCAAAAGAGCTGAATTATAATCTCTTCTTATTACATAAGCGGATACTTCGGTCATGACGTTTTCAAGATAATTATCCTGAGCGAAAACAGCCGGCGGAACAAGCGAAATCATCAAAAAAACCATAAATAAACGCCGCGACCTGAACCCGCATATATCCTGAGTATTTTTCATGTTAATATTCATACTATATAATATCTTAAAATTCAGCAAGTTACAGCGGACTTGTGAGATAACACTCAAATTATCGAGCATTTTTAGTATCCACCCGCTATACAGCGTTGTCAAAAGTATAAATAAATTGCAATATATAAATATTACTTCAATATAAACGGAGTTTGAAAAAGAATGAAAAAGACATTAGCTTCTAAAATAATTATTCTTGCCGCGGTATATTTCGCTGTGTTTTTTTTCATTATTATTCTTCAGTTCGCCAATAATGGGAATTTTTCCTTGTTGGCGGGAGGAATGACAATAAAAGGCCGGTATAAATCCCAAACTGCGCAGAATGAAAGATCGTCATTCAGGGAAATCGCTGGCGGAGTGAAGATTTTTTACGCGGGACTTGAGTTTAACCTGATTGATGAAAGAAACTCTGCTTTAACAATTAAAAATTCCGATGGCGATATTTTTTCCGTAAACCCTGAGTATATGGAACTCAGAAATAATTCCGCGCGTTTCCTTCTGCCTGACGGGACTTTGCTTTCTTTTAATTCCGTAGAGACATTGACAGGTTCTGAACTTCAAATAACCGGGGAATTATCTGGATATATTTCCGAGATTATTATTCCTGTCATTCCGCGAAGGTCATCTATTGTGCGCGAAGCCGGAAGCATCGCTATATTATTCAGCGGTCATCGTTATTCCTTTAGCAGAATGGGAGAGGAACTTGACGCCGGATTTATCTCTCTTACCAGAGAAAATTCCTTTATTTCTTACAGGACAAGAAACAATGATCTTGAATTTAACCCCGAGGATTTTGTCATTGAACAAGCCGCGGATTACGATAGTATTTTAAGAAACTGGATAGATTCAGGTTACGCTTTCTGGAATCAAAATGTTTCTTTACTGCAAAACGAGGATGATTTAATCGCGTATCTCGCTAGTTCTTTATCGCGGGGAAGCTACACCGCCGCGCTCGCCAATGTTCCAGCCGGTTTCCGCAACAGCCCAAGGCAGACTTACAGATCGTCAGCTTATATTGGAGGGATGAGCAGCGCGTACACATCGTTCATCGCTTCAGAGAATGAAAAGATCAATTTGATAACGCGGTATTTGAGGGAAAGCTCGATTGATATCTTAAAAGAAGAAAATGTTCTTGAATGGCTGTTTTCAAGGAATAATCCCGCGCTCGCGAACGATGTTATAAATTTTGTTAATAATTTACCGCGGGAAAATCTCGCCGCGGATCATATCGCGGGTCTTTTGGAAATATCTTCTAATCTGAGAAATCTGCGGCCTAACATAAATAATCCGGTAGATAGTTTAACAGATAAAATTTTGGATGTTATTTCTGAGCATTTAAACAAGAACACAGACACCGGCAATGTATACGTCAGCGGCTCTCCTTCGGGCGAAAGTTTAGGTCAGGAATATAACACAAGGCTTGGATTGGCTCTTGTCAATTGGGCGCAGGCGGCGGGCAATGATGTATGGGCTGACATCGGAAAATCGCTTGTTATTTCCGTTATCAATGAAGGAACCGCGGTATCGCGCGGCAGGCTTTACAATACGCACAGACCGTCAGATTATCTTCCAAGAGCCCTGCTCATGACAAATGAAGGGCATTGGGCGTGGACTGTTTCGCCTTCCATCAGCTCATCGTATATTGACGGCGATCTGAATATCGCCGTATCGTTCCCGGCGAACATGACACATCATTTAATTATCCGCGGTATACAGCCGTTTTTAAGCATTCAAATACACGCTCAAACATGGCGATCCGATCCGCAGTTTGAAATTTATGATTCTTCAGGCTGGATATATTATCAGGATCAGCAGGTTTTAGTATTGAGATTAAGGCATCGTACAACGGTGGAAAATGTCAGGATTATTTACAGAGCGCAGCCAGCCGCCGCGCCGGCTCCCGCGCCCGCGCCTGTTGTTGTTACGCCGCCGCCCGCGCCGCCTGTTGATGAAGACGATTGATGTCTGTCTGATGTGTCACTGAGCTTTAGTTATTCTTGCTTTGTGATTAAAATTTTATCTATACGGTTGCCGTCTTTATCGACTACTTTAAATTTATACCCTTGATACTCATAACTGTCTCCGACTTTTGGGAGTTCTCCCGCGAGGTGCAGAATTAATCCCGCGAGCGTGTGGAAATCGCTTTCCTCATCATGACCCGTAATGCCAAGTTCACCGGCGGCGTCATCAATTTTTAGCGCTCCGTCAGCGAGCCATGAACCGTCTTCCTGACGCAAAAGAGGCGGATCTTCATTCGCGGCGGGAGCAGAAA